>Ga0247841_10007010_pt1 | contig 16988 bp, 10 predicted proteins | sample LaCruzMarch2015__2_FD_192410 | JGI IMG/M metagenome (GOLD analysis project Ga0247841, IMG submission 192410) | Freshwater microbial communities from meromictic Lake La Cruz, Castile-La Mancha, Spain - LaCruzMarch2015_18m | ecosystem: Environmental > Aquatic > Freshwater > Lake | place: Spain... | reverse complement strand
ACGTTTTTTCAGACAGACGAGGGCGTCTATCCTACGTTTTTTCAGACAGACGAGGGCGTCTATCCTACGTTTTTTCAGACAGACGAGGGCGTCTATCCTACCCGTCACAAACGCTGGATTTGACCACGGATTATGGGGATTTACACGGATTAAATATCTTTTTGGCATCCGTGTCAATCCGTGTAATCCGTGGTGGGGTAAATACCCGACTGCATAGTTTCAAGCAGCTCGGTTTTTTGCATAGCATGTTATGCGGCTATGATGAAGCAGGGCAAAATGAGCTCCAATGATTATCCAATAGATATATAATACATCACATTAATCCCATTTTTAGAGACAGTGCGAAAACGGCGCAGGGATTTGGAGTACATGCTTCCAGGCGAATTATTAGTTAAATTGATGACTTTGGGAAGCTTGGACTTCATATCCCGTAAGCAATTATGGTTCAACGTGATAGGTCGCATCATGAAGTCCAGGTTGCCCTTGGGTTTGTATATTTATAATAGCTCACACCGGCAACGTGAACTCCAGGATGCTAAGTTTTTGCAAAGTCTCTGAAGGCAGAATTACATGCGCAGAGCCACCTCTGCGTCTTTGTGTCTCTGCGTTGAAAATTCTTTCTCTATATTTATAACAACCAGATGAATCTGGTGCTCCAGCCGAATAAAGAGGCTGTGCGAAAACGCTGCAGGGATTTGGAGTACATGCTTCCTATCGTATTTTTAGTTGAGCTGATGACTTAGGGAAGCTTGGACTTCATATCCCGTAAGCAATTATGGTTCAACGTGATAGGTCGCATCATGAAGTCCAGGTTGCCCTTGGGTTTGTACATTTATAATAGCTCACACCGGCAACGTGAACTCCAAGATGCTTAGTTTTCTTACAGCCTCTAAATCCAGTGTTCCATGCGTGATGCTGTAATATTGAATGACAAGCTCAAAAATGTCCTTTGTACAACAGGCTAAATCATGTCCAATTAGCTCTAAATGTGGGACTACATACTTTCAAAATGCTCAGGGTTCACCACGGATTATGCGGATTGCACTGATTAAACATCTTTTGGCATCCGTGTAAATCAGAATAATCCGTGGTGGAGTATATACCGGGCTACATGCACCCAAATGCTAAGTTTTCTGTGCAGATACACAGATGTCAAACGAGGCAGACTGCTAACTTGTGGGATAGCTGATTCCAGTGTCCAAAAGGAGCTTTATTTGCAAGAATAATGCTCTTTGGTCAAGCGATGCGCATAACCTACATTCTTGGTCAAGCGAGGCGCATAACCTACATTCTTGGTCATGCGAGGCGTCTATCCTACGCGTATTGCACAGTAGTGTAGTTCTGCCTTCAGGCAGGTCTGTACAAACTGAATATGGAGTTAAGTAAAAGAACCTGCATAAATGCAGAACTACAAGCTGCTATTTGAACTCTGTTTGTGGCTGAATAATAATTTTAGACGGGACTACGTATATGCAAGGTGCACAGTTTCTGTCAGTAATGCGCTTTTATTCTGCTGAGTGCAGCCAACTTACTTTTCCAAAACAATTCCTGCTTGACAGAAATGCTTTGGCTAAATTAATATGGTATGCAGTGAAAAAATAAACTGAAGGAGAAAGGTTATGGCTAAAATGACCGTTGATCCAATGTATTGCAAAGGCTGTGGGTTATGCGTTGCCGTATGCCCCAAAAAGATTATCCGCTTCTCTGAAAACATCAATGCCAAAGGCTATCATTATGCCGAGTGTTTCAAGCAGGAAGATTGCATTGCCTGCAAGATGTGTTATATCACGTGCCCCGATGGGGCAATCACGGTGGAGAAATAGGAGATATTATGGCAAAGATTTTAATGAAAGGTAATGAAGCAGTAGCCGAAGCCGCAATCAGAGCAGGTTGCAGGCTCTATTTTGCCTATCCCATCACTCCCCAGAGCGAACTGATTGAATACATGGCAAAGATGATGCCCAAGGTAAACGGATGTTTTCTGCAAGCCGAAAGTGAAGTGGCTGCCATTAATATGGTCTATGGAGCCGGCGGAGCAGGCAAAAGAGTGATGACGTCCTCTTCCTCGCCCGGCATATCATTAAAACAGGAAGGCATTTCCTATATTGCCGGTGCTGAAATACCGGCTGTGATTGTCAATGTGCAGCGTGGCGGTCCCGGTCTGGGAGATATTCAGCCCGGTCAGGCGGACTATTTTCAGGCTGTGAAAGGCGGTGGTCATGGTGATTATCACTTAATCGTACTGGCTCCCAATTCCGTGCAGGAATTTGCCGATATGGCTTCCGATGCTTTTGATTTGGCTGATAAATACCGCAATCCCGTGATGATCTTGGCCGACGGTATGCTGGGTCAGATGATGGAGCCGGTGGAATTTAAAGAAGCCAAGACACAGGCAGAAATGGATAAATATGCCGAGCAGCACAATAGCTGGTGCATCTGTCCTAAAACCGACGAGAATGATAAACATCACCATGAGATAAATTCGCTGGAGCTTGACCCATCAGTGCTGGAAAAGCACGTGCTTGATTTATATAAGAAGTATGATGTGGTAGAAGCAAACGAAGTTAAGTATGATACTTATAACGTATCCGATGATAATGAAGTTCTTGTGGTTGCCTTTGGAACCGCTTCACGTATCGTGAAAAGCGCAATCGATGAATTGAAAGCGGATGGCAAAAGCGTGGGCTTGGTTCGTCCCATTACCCTGTGGCCCTATCCATATAAGCAAATAGTAGAAGCCATTGGTCCCAAAGTTAAGAAAGTCTATGTGTTTGAGCTCAATATGGGACAAATGCTGGATGATGTGAAGATAGCAGTCAATGGCAGGGTTCCGGTCGATTTTTGGGGCAAAGTGGGCGGTATAGTATTTACCCCTGCTGAAATCCAGGAAAAACTGGAAAAGTGCTGGTAGGAGGAAGCCATGGAAGTAATAGCAAAAAGACCTAAATCATTAAGAGAAGTCCCCTTTACCTATTGTCCCGGCTGCCTGCATGGCGTAGCCCATCGTTTAATAGCCGAAGCAATAGATGAACTTGGCATACAAAACCAGATGGCAGGAGTTGCACCGGTCGGATGCGCTGTATTTGCCTATAAATTCTTTGATTTTGATATGGCTCAGGCTGCCCATGGCAGAGCTCCTGCTGTGGCAACCGGTATGAAAAGAGCGCGCAAAGATATGCATATTTTCACTTATCAGGGTGATGGTGACCTGGCAGCTATCGGAACGGCTGAAATCGTTCATGCTGCTAATCGCGGTGAACATATTTCCGTCTTCTTCGTCAATAATGCTATTTATGGTATGACCGGCGGACAGATGGCTCCCACAACCTTACCAAATATGAAGACAACCACCTCTCCTTATGGCAGGAATACTGACGATATCGGCTTTCCTATCAGAGTGTCTGAAATGCTCGATACTTTGATAGCACCTTATTATATCGAAAGAGTTTCATTGCTCTCCCCCGTTGAGATTACCAAAGCCAAGAAAGCAATCCTCAAAGCTCTTACCTATAACAAGGAAGAGCGGGGCTTCACATTTGTGGAGATTATTTCCACTTGTCCTACGAACTGGGGCATTGATCCCGTTAAATCCAAAGAATGGGCAAGGGATAATATGCTTCCTTTCTTTAAACCGGGTTGCTTCCGTGATAAAGGCGAAGGAGCGGAATAATGAAGTATGAAATAATATGTGCAGGATTTGGCGGACAAGGCGTTCTCACAATCGGTAAGTTTATCGCTCAGGCCGGCATGAAGGAAGGCAAACACGTTTCCTGGCTTCCTTCCTATGGTCCTGAAATGCGTGGCGGTACAGCAAACGTAATGACCGTTGTAGCTGATGCGCCTGTTGCTTCACCGATTGTAAGTTATCCTGATATCCTGGTCGCTTTGAACCAGCCTTCTCTGGATAAATTCGGGGCAAGTGTACGAAAGGGCGGTGTGATAATCATCAATACCGATATGTGCCCGCATGGCACCAAACGGGATGACGTTCAGATTATGTCTGCTCCGATGTCCACTATTGCCAAAGAAATCGGTGATGTTCTGGTGCTCAATATGCTGGCAATCGGCATGATGATAGGCAAAACCGGCCTGGTAAAATATGAAACCATCGAAGAAGACCTATCTAAATATATGAAGGCAAAAAACCCTGAGCTGCTTGAACTCAATCTGAAAGCTATCAAAAAGGGTATTGAACTGGCGTAATTAGTTAAAAATATATCTGTATAGGAGTTTGTATGTCTAAGTACGTATTCCTGACAGTACTTTTACTGTCACTATTTCTTTTTACCTGGGCTGAAACTAATATTCCTGCTGGAAATGTTTCAGGGACATGGACATCAATAAACTCCCCATACAATATACTGGGTATTATCATTATTCCTCATGGTCAGACTCTGACAATCCAACCTGGGGTTGATATACGATTTGTAGAAAATGCAAGTCTTAATGTTTCCGGTAGATTGCTTGCTCAAGGTACGGAACAAGACAGTATACATTTTAATAGTTTGGTGGCTAGTCAGAAATGGAGTGGAATTTGTTTTGATAGCACATCAGTGGCAAACGACTCAACTTTCATATTCTATTCTGTTATTGAGAGAAGTAATAATTCAGGGATCAATATAAGTAATTTCTCCAAGATCAGGATATCTAATACCAGAATCTCGAATAACATGAATGCTACATTGGTTCATATTGTCGCTCCCGGAGTAGATGTTTATGTTGCTGCAGGAGGAGGGATTTTCTGTTATTATAGTTCCCCACTTATCAGCAACAACATCATCAGGAACAATAGTGCATCAGGGACTGGTGGAGGGATTTTCTGTTATTATAGTTCCCCACTTATCAGCAACAACATCATCAGGAACAATAGTGCATCAGATGGAACGGGCGGAGGCATCTTTTGCTTTAATGATTCGCCAGCTATAATAAACAATGTGATAACTTACAATACGGCTGGGGCACCGGGGGGAGGAATATACAGTGGTTATAGTTCTCCTTTGATCATTGGCAATTTAGTTGCTCACAATACTTCTACTGACAATAATGCAGGGGGTATATGTGTTGATAGTGATGGTGATGGGAGCATAATCAATAATACTATCGTTTACAATACAGCCAGCGGTCATGGTGGGGGAATTAAATGTGGTGGTAGTTCTCCTACGCTAACAAATAATATCATCTGGGGGAACATAGCAGATGAAGGCAACCAAGTATCATTAGGTTCCGGTTCATATAATAGCCAACCTGTTATTAGTTATTGCAATATTGAAGATGGGCTAAGTGATTTTCATTATAGTGACGTGCCTTATAATACTTCCTTATATACAGACAACATCGACCAAAACCCGCTTTTTTTTAATCCTGCTAATAGCGACTATACATTATCTACGGGCTCACTTTGTATTGATGCAGGTATTCCGAATGTAACCGGACTGAACCTTCCATTAGTCGATTTAGCTGGCTGTTCTCGTATCTGGGACGGAAATGGAGATAGTATTGCTCGAATAGATATTGGTGCTTACGAATATGGTGCTCCTGTTTCAATAAATGAAAATAGCATCCCGAGTACTTTGCCATCTTTTTGCTTAACTAACTATCCCAATCCGTTCAAACACAAAACTACTATTTCTTTTAATCAACATAAATCCGGACAAACGGTATTGAACATATATAACATCCGCGGTCAGCTTGTCAGAAAGTTAATAAATGAAACTAAATCAGCAGGTCAGCAGACTGTAACATGGGATGGGAAAGATGACAGAGGTATGGTTTTAGCATCCGGAATATACTTATGCCGCATATCTTCTGCAGGAAAGCATGAATCACGTAAAATGATATTGCAGAGATAGCACTAATATTATTGTTTAATAGCGTCTCATTATGAGACGCTATTTTTTTTTACAGTATAACTTGTTCAGTTGCCAGCTACAATTGAACTACAGATTTCAAAGAATTATACTTGGACTGATGTATCGTTATCAGTTTTAAACCCAATGAATATCATCCGAAAGGCTAATACGGTATCCTGCAAAGCCATAGGGATATTTAAACCCATGTAAAGCGGAGTTACTACTTAAAAAAAGTACCTGCCATTACTAAAAAATACAATATACCGATGTAAAGGACTTTCTTGCGATTGGAATTCAATTCTTCCAACAGTCTTAATCAATAGGTAGTTCCACTCTGAAACATGTGCCGGAGGTATATGATTTATCCAGAAGTATCCTGCCCTGCATCTTTTGGGCAAATTCATAGCAAAGTGATAAACCAAGACCCATGCCCTTTTCACTATCAGTACCCGGAATGGATTGAATCCTGATATTCTGCTCTACAGCTTTGATAATCTCAGGATTGATGCCAGTTCCGCTATCTTTTACTTCAATTATAACCATTTCTTGGTTTGGCCGGCAGGATATAGCAACAGCAGTATTGGCATGTGAATATTTAATGGCATTACCAATCAGATTGCGGATAATCAGATTCAAAGCATCTTTATCGGCATATACAATTGGATTGCCTTCAACGTTGATGCTGATGTCAACTCCCTTACTGCCTGCAATTATATGATAAATAGACCTGATGTGTTCTATGATAGGAGAAATCAGGATAGGTTCGAGGTTCAGTACAAAACCTTCTTTTTGCGACTGAGCCCACCAGAGTAAATTTTCCAGAAGGTCAAATGTGTTTTTGGTTTGTTCATTGAGATTCGTCAGCATTTCCGTTTTCTCGCCCTCAGTAAAGTCACCGGCAATAATCATCTGTAATGCTGTTTGCAGGCTAGAAACAGGGCTTCTCAAATCATGGGCTACAATCGAAAAAAGTTTATCTTTGGTGGCATTAGACTCGGATAATTGCGTTAATGCTTCTTCTAGTTGCTTTTGTTTTAGCTCAAGCTGTTCCTGTTTAAGAGAAATAATCTCATTTTTCTCGACCAGTTCCACATTGTGAAGCCGGTATATTTCAGCTTTATGCTCCAGCTTTTCCGTTAAATAATCCGATTCATACTTGATGATGCTGTTCTTAACTTTTTCGTTAAAGAAAGTTTCGTTATGGATGTGATACTGGTTAAAATACTCTAAAGCTTTTTGATACATCCCTTTTTCTTCATAAAGCAGGGCAAGTTTACGCAAGCATGCTTCCTTAGGTGTTGGGATATTGCTTTCTGTAGAAATCTCAAGCGTCTTAAGCAGCAGTTCTTCAGCTATTGTGTAGCCCTTAAGTTTGATTAAAACACCGGCTTTGCTGTTTAACACCGATACAAGCAGGATAACATTGGAAGTTGTATGCACTGCCGCCAATGATTCGTCATATAGTTTTAACGCTGCCTCAAAGTCTCCCATCAATTCATAAACCTGTCCCAGATCGTAGATCAAGCTGCCTTTCTTTTTCACATACTCCATTTGCTTTTCAAGCTCAATCGCAGTATGTAAAAGGTCCAGAGCTTTGTCAAATTCTGATAAATGTGCGTATGCTAATCCAAGATTGACCGGTAAGAACATCTTAATATCGTCATCCTGGTCTTCTATGTTCATCTGTTTTACTACGTTAAAATACTCTATACTTTTTTCAAAACTACCCATGTCAAAATAGCATTTGGCGATATTGAGACAAGAACGCAAATAATCCCTGTTATTATTGCTTTTTTCACACAATCTCAAGGTCTCAAACAGACACTCCAAAGATTTGTCAAACATACCTAATGATGTATAGATGATGCCCAGATTGCTCAGAATAGAGATTTTGTTTTCCGGTGATTGAGTTGTAACCATGATATTTAACAGCTTCTGCACAGCTTCCTGCAGGTTTCCAATCCTGAATAACCTGTTTGCCTGTACATTTAAACTCCTGTATATCAGCTGTGAATTATTTATTTTAACTGCCAGTTTTTCGGCTTCAATCAGCATTGGCATTACGTCATCAGGATAATCCATTTTCATCTGGCAGGTGCTGATGGTCAGATATAGCTTACACAATTGTTCTGATGTGAGTTTATCTTTGTTTAGGGACAGAATGCTCCTGGCGGTTTCCAGCGCTTCAACCAGTTCTTTATTAAATTTGGTAAAGGCTATTTGATATATTTGCTCAATAGCTTCGATAACTTCTGTCATTAATTAAACCTCACAATTCAAATTCTGATAATATTCAAATCCGCTTGTTAAATATACCAGATTTCCCTGGTATATTGCCTGATAGTGTTATCAGATGAAAACTTGCCCATGCCCGCCACATTGAACATAGCATGCTTTGCCCATTGTCGTTTGGCTTGATAGGCTGTGTCCACATCTTTCATCACACGAATGTAATCTTCGAAATCAGCCATTAAGCAATATTCGTCACCGCCTTTCAGCAGTGCATCGAGGATAGGCTGAAAGAGTCCGGGTTCATGGGGATTGAGCCTGTCCGACTGAATGAACTCCACGATGGTTTGCAGCCGGGGACTTCTTTCCAAATATTCATAAGGATAATACCCGCTTGCTTTTAGAGCGGCAACTTCCTCTGCCGTCATGCCAAAGAGGAAGAAATTCTCAGCACCCACCTCTTCCCTGATTTCGATATTGGCACCATCCAATGTTCCGACGGTAAGCGCTCCGTTCAGGGCAAACTTCATATTACCCGTTCCTGAGGCTTCGGTTCCGGCTGTGGAAATCTGCTGAGAAAGCTCAGCAGCAGGCATGATGCGTTCTGCCAAAGTCACTCTGTAATTGGGCAGAAACACGACTTTCAGATACTCCGCAAGCCTGGCATCCTGTGCAATCCATTCAGATAAAGAGCAGATAAATCTGATAACCAGCTTTGCCATAAAGTAGCCGGGTGCGGCTTTGCCGGCAAAGAAAAAAGTGTGGGTCAGGATATTATAGTTGCCGGTTTCCTTCATTTGCAGGGCAAGATGCAAAATATGCAGGGCATTGAGCAACTGACGCTTATATTCGTGAAAGCGCTTTGCTTGAAAGTCAAAGATGGAATCGGGGTTTACAGTTACGTTGTGCATCTCTTGCATGTACTTGGCAAAAGTGATTTTGTTCTTTTTCTTTATTCGGTTCCATTTGTCCAAAACCTGAGTGCTGTCGGTGTGCTGTTTCAGATTGCCCAGCTCAAAGAGGTCATTTTTCCAGGTGGGTCCAATCAATTCAGTGATAAAAGCGGCAAGCTCGGGATTGGCAAGCATCAACCAGCGTCTGGGCGTGATGCCATTGGTTTTGTTGTTAAACTTGCCGGGAAATACTTTATAGAAGTGCGGGAATACTCTTGTTTTGAGCAAGCCGGTATGCAACTGCGAAACTCCATTAATGGAATGCGAGCCGATAATGGAGAGATTTGCCATTTTCACCTGTCTGGCATTTCCTTCTTCAATGATGGAGATTTGTCTGATATCTTCTTCTGCCAAATCCGGTGTTAGAGAGATTTCATTCAAAAAACGGCGGTTGATTTCGTAGATGATTTGCAGATGGCGGGGCAGGACTTTTTCAAACAGGCTAACCTGCCACTTTTCCAGAGCTTCGGGCAGAATAGTATGATTGGTGTAGGCAATGGTGTCTTTGGTAATATCCCAGGCTGTTTCCCAGGGGAGTTTCTTTTCATCAACCAGGATGCGCATCAAATCAGCCACAGTGATGGCAGGATGAGTGTCATTGAGCTGGATGGCTACTTTGCAGGGGAAATCTGTGTAGTCATGGTCGGATTTGTTGAAACGGCGGAAGATATCCTGCAGGGTGGCTGAAACAAAGAAGTATTCCTGTTTGAAGCGAAGTTCTTTACCCGCTATGTTATTGTCATTGGGATAGAGGACTTTGGAAATGGTTTCGGTATTGTTTTTTTCTGCCACGGCTTTGATATAGTCGCCTTCATTGAAATATGAGAGGTTGAAATCACGCGAAGCTTTGGCAGCCCATAGCCGCAAGGTATTGACAAAGTCATTGTGATAGCCGGGAATCAGGTAATCATAAGCCATTGCCATGACATATTCGTCATGCTTCCATATCATTGAAAACTCATTCTTACTTGTAAAATGCTGCTCAACCCTACCGCCAAAATAAACCGGAAACAAGTGTTCCTGATGCGGGATTTCCCAGACAGAGCCATATCTCAGCCAGTTATCGGGAGTTTCCTCCTGTTTGCCATCTTTGATGCTTTGAGCAAAGATGCCATATTCGTAGCGTATGCCATAGCCAAAAGCAGGGATTTTGAGCGTTGCCATCGAATCCAGAAAACAGGCAGCCAAACGCCCCAAACCACCATTGCCCAGCCCGGCGTCCCATTCCAAATCAAGCAGGCAAGACATATCAAAGCCCATTTTGCGCAGTTCTTTGAGGCAGAGTTCTTCCAAATCCAGGTTCAAAATGGTATTGTGCAAAGACCTGCCAATCAGGTATTCCAGAGATAGATAATACACTCTCTTGCTGTGCTTTGAATACTGTTCCTGCTGTGTCTTTATCCATTTATCCAAAAGAAAGTCTTTGATAACAGTGGCAAAACTGACATAGCAGTCATAAGGCGTAGCGGAATATTGGTCTTTCCCCAGGCAAAAGGACAGATGCTCAACAAAGCGCTTTATCATGGTCTCAGAATCGGGTTTGAGTTGAATCGAAGAGAACTTATCAGTCAAATGCTTATTCATGGCAAACCTCTCATTTATATGATTCAGGAGGGTTGTTTGATGTCAAGCTAAAATATTCCTGTTGACATTTTGGGATAGTTTCGGAACAGTAATTAAACATAGGAATATTTTGACTGCTTAGGAGTGTCCATAATGGCTGATCACAGTGCCAAAGCTGCTTTACAGCTTCAGCGTATAGACGATTTGCTGACAAAGTGCTCCCAATCCGACCCCATTGACCCGGAATATTGCGTAAATTGCATCAGTGAAATTCAGAAAGCTTTAGACCTTGCTCAGTTGCACAAGTTGCCGGAAAAGCAATTGAAAATCCTGCACCGCCTCACGCTTTGTTGCATGGCACTCAAAGACCATGAAGCAGCACTGTCTCACATTCAGTCCTTTTTTACCTTGCTTGAACAAGGATATCCCTTTCCGCTAAAGTACAGGATTTATAGCTGTCTTGCCCGGTTAAACTGGTTCAAAGGTGATTATGACTCGGCATACACTAATAATTTGAAAGCTGCTGAGTATAGCAAAGAACAAAACGATATCTTTGAATATGCCGGTGCTTGCATGAATCTCAGCGCTCTGCTGCGCATGCAGGGTAAAATTGATGCCAGCATCGAATATATCAATGAAGCAATTACCTGTTTTACACAGCTTGGCAGGCAAGACATGATTCTGCTGGCAAAGGGCAATCTGGCAAATATCCTGTTTTCTCAGGGACAACTGGACCAAGCTCTGGAGCTGAAACTCGAAAGCATAGACTATTTCGCTTCCGTAAATAACGTCAAACAGCTTGCCATTGATTATAGCTCTATATCCATCATATACCACAAGATGAACCGGCTGGAACAAGCCATCGCATATTCGCTCAAATCCCTGACCATCAAAGAAGAACTAAACGATACCCTGACCATTGCCCCAAACTGGCTCAATCTCGGTGTCTTTTACAACGACTATGGAGATAATAACAGGGCAACGACATATTACCTGAAGGCACTGGAAGCTTATCAGAATACCGGAGATAAAAACGGGGTTTCGCAGATATTAAACAATCTGGGCAATATGAATCTGGCACGCAAGGAATACGCTGTGGCACTGGACTATTTTTTGCAGTCGTTGTCCATCAAGCAGGAAAACAATGATATTCCCGGCATAGCGCATGTGCTGATGAACATTGGCATTATCCATTTCTCTCATTTCAAAGACTTTGCCAAAGGACTGGAACTCACAGAGCAAGCCTGGCGTTATGCGCTGCAAATCAAGGATACTTTTTTGCAGGCTACGCTCGAACTGCACCTAACCGAAATAAAAGTCCTGCAGGCAAAATACCCTGAAGCACTCAAACAGATAAAGCAGACCGGCAAGTTTATTCTTACCAATGGGTTTGAAAAGCTCTATGCCCAATTGCATCAACTATATGCCGATATCTATACCGCCACCAAAGATTACAAAAATGCCTGTGTAGCTTTGAAGAATCTCTGCCAGGTCAACGACCATAATAACAAGGCAGATACCATAGCCAGAATTGCCGAAATGCAGGCAAAGTATGATTCTGACAAGAAAGAGAAGGAAGCAGAAATCTACCGACTGAAAAACATCGACCTGGAAACCAAAAACAGAGAGATTGAAGCAAAGCAAGCCATGCTGCAGGAAACGCTGGACAAGCTCCAAAACAGCGAAATCCGCTATAACTTTGTCACCGAAGAACTCACCAAAAATATCAAGACTACCCTGATTGGAAAGAGCGAAGCAATTCACAATATCTCTGAGATGATTACTTTGGTTGCCCGCGCGGACAAAACCAATGTCCTGATTACCGGTGAAACAGGCACAGGCAAAGAAATCGTAGCCCGCAATATTCATGCTTGCAGCAAAAGAGCGAAAAGCCATTTCTATGCGGTAAATTGCTCTGCCGTCACCGAAACTCTGTTTGAAAGTCAATTCTTTGGGCATGAGAAAGATGCTTTTACTGGTGCGACATCAACCAAAATCGGTTGGTTTGAAATCGCCGATAAAAGCACCTTGTTTCTTGATGAAATATGTTCCCTATCCTTTGAACAGCAAGCGAAACTGCTGCGCGTGCTCGAAGAACGCACTATTGTCCGGGTTGGCTCGCATCGTGAAATCCCGATAGACGTCAGGATTATCAGCGCTGCCAACTGCAATCTTTTGGATAAAGTCAATGCAGGTTTATTCCGCAGAGACTTGTATCACCGCCTTGCCATTTTTGTAATAAACATCCCGCCCTTGCGAGACCGTTTGTCAGAAATTCCCCTGCTGCTCAATCACTTTGTCGGTTTAACTTCGGTTGCGATGAACAAGGTTATCAACAAAATCGAGAAGAATATTGCAGTCCAACTGATGGAATATGACTTCCCCGGCAATGTCCGTGAGCTGAAAAACATGGTAGAACGCGCTGTCCTGATTGCCAATAGCTCCACTCTGCGCCTGGAACATTTTATGATTCCGCTGCACGATGAGCAGTCTGTTTCTGTATCCGGCTTTTCTGAGGAAGGTAACCCATTCTTCCAAATGGAAGGTAACCTGCAGTCCGACCTATCTCCCTTAGACGAACTGGAAAGGCAGCTTTTGGTTAAAACCCTCAAAATGACAGGCTTTAACCGTGTGCAGGCAGCCAAACTGCTCAAAGTTGACCGCAAAGTCATCGAGCGCAAGATTAAGAAGTACGGGATTGAGAATTGAGAATGTATAAGGTATAGAGTGCGGAACGCTGGATTTAGAGGCTGTGAGAAAACGGGACAGGGGTTTGGAGTCCATGCTTCCTAACGAGAATTATATTGATATATCGACTAAGGGAAGCTTGGACTTCATATCCCGTAATTATATATGGTTTCAACGAAATGAGTCGCATCATGGAGTCCAGGTTGCCCTTTGGTTTGGACAAAGATAATAACTCACACCGGCAACGTGAACTCCAAGAAGCTTAGTTTTTTCACAGCCTCTTTATCCGGCAGGAGCCACCAGATTTATCTGGTTTTTAGATAACAGCTAAGCAACGGAATTATCTGGGTAGCCCTATATTGGCATAAGACTTATTTAGAATTTGATTGGTCTCCCATTCCAATTCACCTCCATAAACAACCATAGCATTCATTTTTTTTCCCATAGCTTTTCTAAACGACAGAATATTCTTGTAAAAAGCTGAATTTATACTTAAAGCCGATTTTATCTCGATGGGCAAAAGCTCAGCACCATTTTGAATAATCAGGTCAATCTCCGTTCCGTTATTTTCCCGATAGAAATAAATAGGTGCTTCCAAGCCTTTGTTATAAAAGCCTTTGATAAATTCCCCAATAACAAACGTTTCAAATATTTGTCCCCGCAGGGGGTGAGTAGCCAAATCATCAGCATCACGGATGCGGAGCAATCTATTGACCAAGCCGGTATCGTAAAAGTATAGTTTGGGTGATTTGACTATTCGTTTATTCATATTTGCATGCCAGGGCTGCAACAGATAGATGATAAAACTGGTTTGCAGCAGCGAAAGCCAATTGTTAGCAGTTTTAACGTCAATTCCTGTTTCATTTGCCAGAGCAACTTTATTTAAAATACTGCCGGTTCTGCCGGCGCAAAGTGCCAAAAACTTATAAAACAAACTGAGATTTTGCAAATTAGACAACAGCCGGATGTCTCTTTCCAGATAGGTATTGATATATGCAGTATAGTAGATAGCGGGACTCATTGCCTGGTCAATTAATCTGGGATAAAAACCTTTGAACATCGCTTCATCCAAATCAGGTTTTTGGTCTGCATAAATTTCCTGCCAGGCAAAGGGCAATAAGTTAAAAATAGCTGTTCTGCCGGCAAGTGACTGAGATAGCCCTTTCATCATTGAAAATTGATTGCTTCCTGTCAAAACAAACTGTGCCTGGATTTGAGCAACATCCACCATCACTTTGATATGAGACAGCAACTCGGGGACAAGCTGAAACTCGTCTATAATGTATCTTCCGGTGGGATTATTCAAGAGAGCTTTGGGATTTTCTTGCATGGCTCGCCTGAGATCAGGGTCTTCCAAATCATAGTATTGATAACTCGGAAAACTCAGCTTTGCCAAAGTAGTCTTTCCGGATTGACGCGGACCGGTAATAGTGATGACTGGAAACCCTTTGGCAGCTTCACTCATGTACATTTGCATAGTTCTTTTAATCATCTTCAACCTCAGCTTTTTATACAAATCAGGGAGCGCACTCCCTTTTTTACATAGATTATTTATAGCTGCTTTTCTGTCAAGAAGTTAATTTGCTTAGCTCAATTTAATATCGTAAAATCAAGCTATCGCCTGTATCCACAATTCCGAGCTAGAACAATGGAAACGATATAGAACATAAGAAAAGTAATCCTCAGTCATGAATTTGTCTGGGATTGGGCAGCAAAATTATTGTGGTCGTTTTTGACTATTAGGCATAGCATGCTCAATTCTGCATCAATTGTTCCTTACTTTGTGATCAGTTGTTAGTTGAAATCCTGACGTTATCCAGTCGGTATCCAGTCGAATTTAATTCGACTGGATACCGACTGGATAACGTCATGATTACGACTTGCAATTGTGGAGAAACAGAGAAAGACCTGATTAGCCAATGAAGTCGGGCATAATGATATAAAACAGCTATATACTGAGCTATGGTCGATTATGACCACAGTATATATCTTGTTGTATGGCATACTGATAAATGTAAATATACTACTTTACCAACACAATAGGCTAATGAAACATGGTCATATTCGACCATTTTTTGTGATAAATATCAGTCCCTTCAGGATAAATTAACACAACGTATTTGCAAAACTATGTATAACAATATTTTAGTGTATTGGCTTTATTATTGCGTATTACGGACGCATGGTGAAAATATGAATATATTAATAAGTGAAATTTCTGACCTGAAACAAGAATTGATTGAGTATTTGACCGGTCTGGCAAATGTAAGCATCTACCTATCTATATCACAGGAAGATACGCTGAGAATTGTCAGGGATGTAAGTCCTGAAGTTGTCATCTTCTGTAAGCATCTCACCAAAGATTTTCAGTTTATCCTCAGTCTGTGCATGCTATTTCCGGAAACTGCGGTTTATTTGTATGAAAAAGAAGAGCAAAACCTCTCATGGAACAAATTGACAGATATCCGTACCAATCGCAGGACAACTATCGAAAACATTCTCAAGTCTTCCAATCAAAAGATTGTAAATAAACAAAATAACAATAGAGAATCATTTAAGCATGTAAGGAGAAATCCATGAGGAGACGCACGTTTCATATTGTGACAGCTGATGTGTCCGATGGTACTTCCTTGGTTTCTCTATTTTACGGATGTTCTAATAGGAGTTATAAATGAAAAAGGTTTTACTGCTTATATCCCTGATTCTGATATTAAACTTAGTTGCTCAGTTGTACGCGGTCGATCTCTCAGAAGGGTTCGAAGGAACGAGCTTCCCCCCGGATGGCTGGACAGTTATCAACGGAGGCGACGATTATACATGGGAGCGTGCCGATGCACGTAGCCATTCCGGGTCGTACAGTGCAATTATAAATTGGACACCGTATGCCCACAATGATTGGCTGATTTCGCATAAATGTGCTCCCACTGCCGGTAACCACAGCTATATTTTCTGGGCTGCAAACGAAGATAACGTATTGTTAGAAGCATTCAACGTCAAGCTCTCCACTACAGGTCGAGAAATGGCAGATTTTAATGTAACATTGGGGAGCAATTTAGTGCCAGGCACAGCTTTTCAACAGTATTCTTTTGACCTAAGTGCCTATGTGGGACAAAATGTCTATGTGGCTATACAGGCAATTTCCACAGACATGTATCGTCTTTATATTGACGATGTAAGTGGGTCACCTTTAGCCTTGGAAGCTGAACCCAGCAACCATGTAACAAATATCGCTGCCAGTCAAAACGGCAGCGATGCAATCATCGTGAGTTGGACTGGCTCCACCGGAATTCAGATTCCCGATAAATACCTTATCATGGTAAAAAACACAGGTGGTTCTTATGCCAGTGTAGCTGATGGAACGCCGGTTTCCGATGACAGTAACTGGTCTGATAGTAACATGGCAAAAAACGTTTGGCATACATTGGGAACCAATACTTGCACTTTTTCCGGTTTCTCAGCGGGAGATGTTTGTAGTATTATTATCTATCCTTATACGAATTTCGGCGAAAGTATCAACTTTTTAACTACCACCCCTGTGCCGGAAATCTCAATCACGATTAACGAGGAAGGGTTTTTCGAAGGTTTCGAAGGCAGCAGTTTCCCTCCGGATGGCTGGACAGTTGTAAACGGAGGAGATGCCAATACCTGGCAACGTTCCGGTGGGCTTAGCCATTCCGGATCATACAGTGCATCCATAGAATTTACT
>Ga0247841_10007009_pt1 | contig 16990 bp, 14 predicted proteins | sample LaCruzMarch2015__2_FD_192410 | JGI IMG/M metagenome (GOLD analysis project Ga0247841, IMG submission 192410) | Freshwater microbial communities from meromictic Lake La Cruz, Castile-La Mancha, Spain - LaCruzMarch2015_18m | ecosystem: Environmental > Aquatic > Freshwater > Lake | place: Spain... | reverse complement strand
TGAGATCAGCAATGCCATATGCCGTGTAATCAGAAGGGACTGTCGTGGTGAGCTGAGGATCCAGGAAAGAGTGTTTTGGAAAGGTCATGGGCGAGCCAAATGCCGATTTCTGTCCCGAATCATGGTTTGATATCACCGCAAAAGGATTCATCTCCGAGCCGGTGGCAGCAAGCGTTAGGACGGTAATGACAGGAATCGCTTTTGCCGGTTTTGCCTGACCGGTGAAAAAAGACCACCCGCTGTGATCCACGGGAATCGCGATTGAAATGATCTTGGCTGAATCGGCAACGCTACCTCCGCCAACGGCAAGGATTACATCAACTTGTTGCTGGCGGCCGATCTTCGCCGCTGCATCCACATCCTCGATGATCGGGTTGGGACGAATCCCGCTGTATTCATATACCACTAAACCTGCCTTTTCAAGCTGGTTGATGATCTTGTCATAAAGTCCGTTTTTCTTTATCGACCCCTTGCCGTAAACCAGAAGGACCTTGTTTCCATATTCTTTTACCGTGCTGCCCAAGGTGGCCAGTACCTCTTTCCCGAAATGCAGGATCGTAGGATTATATATCGTGAAATTTTCCATTTGAAAGAATGAAGGTTAAAATCAATACCCTGAACTGTTTCCCCTGAACACCTTCTGACCAGCATGGGAAAATGAAACAGGCTTGCTACTTTGTCTTTTTAACCGCCGTATAGGTGCCTCTGGATATTTTTGTTCCGAAAACTGATTTTATATTCCCGGACAGCACCATCTCACCGGTGTCAAAGGTTCCCCAGAGGGAATCCCCGGAGGAGAAAGGACTGTAAAGGAGAAGACTGAATTTTTTGTTGATGATGGGGACAATGCCCGAAGTATTACTCTGGTTGTAATAGGCTGAATCAAACACCCCCGGCTCGCTGTATGTCACTGCAAAGGCATAGGAGGAAAGGTAAAGCTGTCCTTCCACATTGATCACCGACAGCGCAATGGGATAGTTCTGCCATGTGTTTCCCGACCAGGTACCGATCAGTTGCGGATAGTCAGGTTCGGGCGGGTCGGTTTTCTTTTTACATGAGCTGGTAAAAACGAAAGCGATCATCATCAGGAGGCCGAGGCCATAAAGCAATTTTGTTTTCATGGGGAATAATTAAGTTTAGGTTCAAAAGTAGTAAGATTTTAATTCTGTTTTTTACCTCGTTTTTTTTTTTATTTTTGAACCCGATTTGACTTCTCAACCTACTGGGCTAAAATGTACGGCAAATTTCAGCAACATCTTCAAAAACAACTTGAATCCATCAAAGAGGACGGGCTCTTCAAAACAGAGCGAATCATTACCACCCCGCAAGGTGTTCAGATTGAAACCAACGGAAAAAAAGTACTTAATTTCTGTGCCAACAATTACCTGGGATTATGCTCTGAACCCCGGGTGATGGCCTCTGCCAATTATACCTTCTTCCGGTATGGCTATGGCATGGCCTCTGTTCGTTTTATTTGCGGGACACAACAGATCCATAAGGACCTTGAAAACAAGATGAGTGAATTTCTTGGGATGGAGGATACCATCCTGTATTCCTCTGCCTTCGATGCCAATGGAGGAGTTTTTGAGCCCTTGCTGGGCGAAAAAGATGCCATCATCTCCGATGAATTGAATCATGCCTCCATCATCGATGGTGTACGTCTCTGCAAAGCCCAGCGATTCAGGTATAAGAACAATGACATGGAAGACCTTGAAGAGGTCCTTCAGGATGCCGGTGAAGCGCGGTATAAGCTCATTGTGACAGATGGTGTCTTTTCCATGGATGGAATCATTGCCCAAGTGGACAAAATTTGTGACCTTGCTGAAAAATACGATGCATTGGTCATGGTCGACGATTCCCATGCAACCGGGGTCGTCGGGAAAACCGGCCGCGGAACTGTTGAATACTGCAATGCCCAGGGGCGGGTGGACATCATTTCCACAACCTTCGGAAAAGCCCTCGGAGGCGCTTCCGGTGGTTGTATTTCAGGACGCAGGGAGATCATCGAACTTTTACGCCAACGCTCCCGTCCCTATCTTTTCTCCAATTCTCTTACGCCGGCTATTACCGGCGCAACACTTGAAGTGATCAACCTTCTTTCCGAAACCACTGCTTTGCACGATAAACTTTACGACAATACACAATTTTTCAGGAATGGCATGGAAAAAGCCGGATTTCGAATAGTACCCGGAGTTCACCCCATCGTTCCGGTGTTGTTCGGTCATCTTCCCAACGACGCTAAACTCTCCCAGGAATTTGCCAACGAACTGCTCAATGAAGGACTTTATGTCATTGGTTTTTACTACCCGATAGTTCCAAAAGGCAAATCAAGGATCCGTACACAAATCAGCGCTGCACACAGCATGGATCAGATTGAATTTGCCATCGAAAAGTTCACCAAAGTAGGAAAGAAACTGGGCGCCATTTGATTTACGGAACAGGTACAGATATCATTGAAGTTGGCCGCATCAGGGCGGTAATGGAACGCGACATCGGATTCAGGGAGAAGATATTTACTCCCCATGAAATCGAATATTGCGAATCCAAGAAAAACAAGCATCAACATTATGCTGCCCGTTTTTCGGCCAAAGAATCCCTGCTGAAAGCCATCGGAACGGGCTGGAGATATGGGATTCGCTTTGCCGATATCGAAATCTACCACGACGAACTTGGCAAACCCTATATCCGTCTCTTTGGAAAGGCGGAAGAACTTGCCAGCCAGGAAGGATTCTCAAAAATTCATGTATCTTTATCGCATGTAAAAGAAATCGCCTCTGCTATTGTAATCATTGAGAAATAGAAACCAAAACCTGATACTATGTCGAATATTGGATCGTATGAAGAACGAATAAAAAACTTCGATTGGAGCATTGCCGAAAAAGAACTGGATTACAAACCCGGCAATATCATAAACATTGGATGGTACTGCTCCGACCGCATCTGCAAGATGGGGAAAGCCGATAAAATGGGACTGATCTGGGAAGGATCGACAGGCGTGGAGAAACGTTATACGTATAACGACATCCGGCTGGCGTCCAATACCATTGGACAGTTTTTGCGAGACCTTGGCGTTCAACCTGAAGATCGGGTTTGCCTGTTCATGGATAAAATTCCCGAACTCTACCTGGGTTTCATTGGCGTTCTGAAAACGGGCGCCATTGTTCAACCGCTTTTCTCTGCCTTTGGCGATGAATCGCTGCTGGTACGCCTCGAGAATGCCGAAACAAAAGTCGTCATAACCCAGCGTAAACATGCACCAAAGATCCGGAAGATTCTAGACAAAATGCCTTACCTGAAGCACATCATCATCGTGGATCCGGATCCGGCCAAACCTCTTGGCGAACGCGAAATAGCCTTTTCCCTTGAAAACACGCCAAAGGTTGATCGGTTTGAGATCCATCCCACAACAGCCGAATCTCCTTCCGTACTGCACTATACCTCGGGAACCACCGGTCAGCCCAAAGGGGTAAAGCATGTTCATTATTCCCTGATTTCCCAGTACCTTACTTCCAAATGGGTACTCGACCTGCTCGATACCGACATTTACTGGTGTACTGCCGACCCGGGATGGGTGACCGGTACCTCTTACGGAATCATCGGCGCCTTTAGCAACGGGGTGACCCAGTGTGTGCTCGATGCCGGTTTTTCGGCCGACAACTGGTACCGGTTCATCGAAAAGCATAAAATCAGCATGTGGTATTCGGCCCCTACTGCCATCCGCTCGTTGATGAAAGCAGGAGATGAAGTCATTAAAAAATATGACCTTTCTACCCTCCGCCATCTTGCTTCGGTAGGCGAACCCCTGAACAGCGAAGCGGTCATCTGGTCGGAAAAAGTTTTTGGAAAGCCATTCCTCGATACTTACTGGCAAACGGAAACCGGCTCCATCATGATCACCAACTTCCCGGGCATGAAGATCAAACCTGGCTCCATGGGAAAACCCTTCCCGGGAATCACTGCTACCGTTATCCACCCGGAGACCTTTGAGCCTTTTAACGAAACCGGAAAAATAGGCCTTATCGCGATTAAACCGGGGTGGCCTTCCATGATGAGAACCTATTGGAGAAATGAAGAAACCTATAAAAAGAAATTTCAGAAGGGATGGTATTTGCCCGGTGATCGCTCCTCGATCGACAATGAAGGCTATTTCTGGTTCGTGGGCCGCGATGACGATGTGATCAATACCGGCGGTCACCTTGTTAGCCCGTTCGAAGTGGAATCGGCATTGCTTGAACATCCGGCCGTGGCCGAATCGGCTGTTGTTGCCAAACCCGACTTCGTAAACATGGAGGTAGTAAAAGCCTTTGTGACCCTGAAACCGGGATTTGTCGCGAGCAAAGATCTCGATCTCGACATCATGAATTTCGTTCGAAAAAAACTTTCGCCTTTGGCCATGCCACAGGAGATCGAATTCATCGACAACCTGCCGAAAACACGCAGCGGAAAGATCATGCGCCGCATCCTTCATGCCAAGGAGTGGGGCGAAGAAATAGGGGATACATCGACCCTCGAAAATGATTAATCAGTTGAATATCGAATATTGAACAAGGAATTTTTGAATTTTAAATTATTATAAACCAAAAAATAAGGAGAAACAACCAATGGAAGACATGAAAGAAATCATTAAAGAATATGTGATCAAAGAATACGTGGAGGATGATACCGATGTAACTTACGATACCCCGTTGATCTCCGGTGGTATTGTCGACAGCTTTTCAATGGTATCGCTGAAAAGATTTCTCGAAAACAAATATAAAATCTCCATTCCCGACGATAAAGCTACACCCGAAGCTTTTGATTCGGTGAACAAGATTTGTGTACTGGTTAATGAATACCTAAAATAACAAGGAGGAAACCATGGCTTATACCAATAAAACCCGCGGGATGTACACCGAAATCCTGTCCGGCCTGAAAGAAGCCGGTTTGTTCAAACAGGAACGCTTTATCCATTCTGCTCAGGCTGCCGATATCGAGGTTGAATTCCCTGCCGGCGCCGCTCTCAAGAAAGTCATCAACATCTGCGCCAACAACTACCTGGGCATGTCAAGCCATCCCGAAGTGGTGAAGGCCGCCCATGCCGGACTCGATTCCCATGGCTATGGTATGTCGTCCGTGCGTTTCATTTGCGGAACACAGGATATACACCGTACCCTTGAGCAAATGGTAACCAAATTCCTCGGTACTGAGGACACCATTCTTTTCCCCTCCTGCATGGATGCCAATGCCGGCGTTTTCGAAGCCGTTTTGACCAAGGACGATGTAATGATTTCCGATCGCCTCGTTCACGCTTCCATCATCGACGGGATCCGCCTTTGCAGCGCCATGCATGATACATTCAAGCATTCAGACATGGCTCACCTGGAGGAAAAGCTGCAGTTACATAACGATAAACGCCTGAAATGTGTGATCACGGATGGCGTTTTCTCCATGGATGGCGATACTGCCAAACTGGATAAAATGGTGGAACTGTGCGAAAAGTACGACGCCCTGCTCTTCGTTGATGACTCCCATTCGAGCGGTTTTATCGGAAAAACCGGCCGGGGTACCCATGAACAATATGGTGTTGTTGGCAAAATTGACATCATTACTACTACTTTTGGGAAAGGGCTGGGTGGAGCTTCCGGCGGATGCGTTTCAGGCCGGAAAGAGATTGTTGAAATGTGCCGGCAGAAGGCGCGCCCATACCTCTTCTCCAATACCATTGCACCTCCGGTAGTTGCAGGCGTTATCAAAGTACTGGAAATTCTTTCGGCTTCTACCGACCGTCGCGACAAACTCGAGCGCAATACCGAATTCTGGCGCAAGGGATTGATCGATGCCGGGCTGATCATCAAGGCAGGCGATACTCCCATTGTCCCGGTAATGCTTTTCAATGCAAAGCTGGCACAAGATGTTTCGTGCAACCTTTACGAAGAAGGCATCTATGCCATTGGATTTTTCTTCCCGGTTGTACCCCAGGGCGCTGCCCGTATCCGCACCCAGATTTCTGCCGGTCACGAGATCCATCATCTCGAAAAAGCCCTCGATGCATTTAAAAAGGTGGGTAAAAAATACGAGATACTTGGAAAAACCAAGCAGGAGATCATTGAACGTTATGGAATGTAAAAACCGTAAGTGAAATAGCGGGGTAGCAAAAGAGTAAAATTTGTCTGCCTCGCTATTTTATCACGTACTATTCTTCCCAAATCATATTTTATGGACAATAAACTTGCAAACCCAGCTCCCCTCGGCCTCATGGGCTTCGGGATGACAACTGTTCTGCTGAACATTCACAACGCCGGTTTTTTCCCGGTCAGCGCCATGATCATGGCCATGGGCATTTTCTATGGAGGGATTGCCCAGGTCATTGCAGGGATCATGGAATTTAAAAAAGGCAATACTTTCGGACTCACAGCATTCACCTCCTATGGGCTATTCTGGATCACCCTGGTGGCCTTATGGATATTTCCGGATACGGGTGCCGGGAAAGCCGCGAAAACTGAAGAATCCTTCATGGGCTGGTACCTCTTTTTGTGGGGTATTTTTACTTTCTTCATGTGGTTCGGCACCTTCGGGAAGAGCCTTTGCCTGAAATTCGTGTTCCTTTCATTATGGATTCTTTTCTTCCTGCTGGCCATCCGCGATTGGACCGGCTCCGTGCTGATTGGAACCATTGCCGGATATGAAGGCATAATCTGTGGCCTGTCAGCCATCTATCTTGCCATGGCTGAAACCCTTGAAGAGGCACGGGGAAAGAAAATATTGCCATATTAATTTTGACCTCTCCTCCTGTCCATCCCCTTCAAGAGGAGGGGTAACGGGGTGGTGCTATCCGGGTTAATTCCACGCTGCCCTGCGGCGGAATAAGGGAACAGGGCTTGCCCTGGGATTCATTCCTGTTGTTTTTTTACCATCATGAACGAAATATCCTTAAAAATGAAAACCACGCTGTTTTTACTTTTCTTCTTCATTTTTTCCCTTCCTGTTTTTTCTCAGGAAAAACAACCTTATTATCCCAATCAGGACTCCCGCGCCGACCTCAAAAAAGCACTGGATCTGGCAAAATCGGAGAACAAACATGTTCTGATTCAATTTGGCGGAAACTGGTGCCCCTGGTGCATCCGGTTTCATGCCCTGGTGAACGGCACTCCGAAACTCGATTCACTGATGCGGGAAAATTATATTTATCTGCTGCTGAATGTTCCGAAAGAAAAAGAGAAACGCGATTATACGCTTTTTAAGGAATTTGATTATCCAAATCGTTTTGGATACCCGGTCTTTGTGATCCTCGATAAAAACGGTAAACGATTAAACACTCAGGATTCCGATGCCTTTGAACACCCCGATCCCAATGTCAAAGGTTATGATACAACCAAGGTAACCCGCTTCCTGCAGATGTGGACAGTGAAGGCATTGGATCCATCAACATACTCCCAAAAATAATACTTCGGTAAGGGGAAATACCCTGGGACTCAGGATTCAGTTTTAAAAGAAGTAATAAACCCCAATTAAAACCCTGAAGTTCCCTGTTTCCTTTGAATCGTAAACGTAACCCTTCTCGTTGGTCTTGCCGAATGCTGCCACCGTGTATTCGAACTCGGTTGCAAAGCGGAATTTATTCACGTTTAGCAGTATCCGCGGAGATATCCGGTAAAGATAGTCAATGTTGTTGCCACGGGCATAATAGGGACCAACAACAGGGGTTCCGATACCGAGATTCCGGCCATATGCCGCGAAAAGCCCGGTTTGCCATCTGGTTCCGTTGGTGTGAAATTCACCCCATACTGCATATGACCTGAGATTGGCATAATCAACATATCCTTTCCCCACATCCGTGATGCTTTTCACAGCGTAACCCCCAACCATCGTGTAGGAGTAATTATTGTCCCCGTATTCTCCTCCAACCTTAATGGTTACTTTACGGAGTTTAAGTTTGGCATATAAATTCCCTGCAAAACCAGCTGATTTGGCATCGGTTTTATAGTTGGCAATGACGGCCTCATGGTGAACGACCAGGTTATTTATTACCGTATCAATTGCCTTTTGGGTGACGACATCTGTCGACAACCGGGGCGTCAGCATCAGGTAATTGATGCCACCGCCCACCAGGAATTCCAGGCCGGTTGTTTCATTTTTCAGGCCATACTGAAGTTGTAAATTCAACTCCGGAAGAACTGAATTGCGGGCATACTTCGGACTAGGACCCTGTGGACCATCGCTTACAAAGTCGAGTTGTGAAAGAGCAGTCAGCGATATTTTAAGTTTCCCGATCGATTGTGTCAGTTTAATCTGAGGATTACGGGAAAACACAACAAAAGGAGCCCCGGTGTTGAACGATACGGTTGTTGGAGCGCATTCAGGAACGAACATGGGGTGCCACCATTGACCTACCAGCAGTTCAGTTTTTGGCCAGCTTAGTTTCACCCATGCATGCCTCAACCTGAAGGAATTGATGGCCGGATTAATATTTCCGAAGAATTCTGCTTCAATGTACCCGGAAGTCTTTGCCCCAAGAGCATCGGGGCCGGTGATGCTGCCGGCCAAACGGGTCTGGATGGATAAAATATTGTAATTCGCCTTGGCGTTGATATCCTTACCTTCAGCATCCGGTTTCGGTGGTTCCGGATAAAGCAGGAATTGGCTTTCACGTAAACCGTAAGTCTGACGGCTATCAAAATAGATGTCAGTTTTCACAAAACCCGATAAGGTAATTCCGAAGAGGGGCGTTTTCTTTTCTTTTTCAGTTTGTTTGACCTCCGGTGCACCTGTTTTCGGATCAATAGACTGGGCTTGCAATGAATAAACAGCAACCATCAGGCAGATAGAAAGACAGAATTTTTTTTTCATTTTTATGATTTTTTGAACTGCAAAGAAAAGAAGTTTTCCTCAATCATGGCAAGAGTTCATATGCCTCTTCAATGGGAACCCCTTTTTTAAATCCTCAAATTAACGTTAACTTTGCACACCCATTTCCCGGATTCCCATGAACATCCACAAACTCAACAACATTTTCAATCCGCAACGCATTGCCCTGATAGGTGTCACCACCAATCCCAACAGTGTTAGCGGAAAAGTTCTGATAAACCTGGTCAGCGGTGGTTTCCGGGGAGTTGTTTACCCGGTCAATGCCGATCACGAAGCGGTGATGGGGATACCCTGTTATCCCGATGTAAAAAGTCTGCCCAAAGTACCCGATCTGGGCATTATCTGTACCCCTGCCGACAAGGTTCCCGCTGTCGTTCGCGATTGCGGTGAGTTTGGGATCCGGGGATTGATCATCATGTCGGCCGGATTCAAGGAAACAGGGGAAGAAGGGAAGAAACTGGAAGATGAAATCAAAGCGGAGATCCGCAAACATGAAGGAATGCGTGTTATCGGACCCAATTGTCTGGGGATCATTGTTCCGGGGTTGAAACTCAATGCAAGCTTTGCTGCCGATATGCCCAAAGCCGGGAACATTGCATTCATCTCGCAATCCGGGGCGCTATGTACCTCGGTACTCGATTGGGCGATTGAAGGAAAAATCGGCTTTTCGCAGTTTGTTTCCATTGGCAACTCCATTGATGTTGAATTCGGCGACCTGATTGATTATTTCGGGGAGGATGAAAATACAAAATGCATCATCCTGTACATTGAATCCATCCAGAACCCGCGAAAATTTATGACCGCGTCACGTGCCTTTGCCCGAAAAAAGCCCATCATCGTGTATAAGGCTGGCCGGTTTGCGGAATCGGCGCAGGTGGCAGCCTCCCATACCGGAGCGATGGCTTCTGAAGATGCCGTATATGATGCGGCTTTCCAGCGGGCCGGTTTGGCCAGGATCTATGAGATCGGAGATATTTTCAGTGTAGCGGAATTGATCGGACGAAATAAATTTCCACGCGGTCCGCGGCTGGGGATCATTACTAATGCGGGTGGGCCTGGTGTCATGGCTACAGATGCCCTCATCGCCTCCAATGGCGTGCTGGCCGAACTTTCGCCTGATACCATGATCAAGCTGAATGAGAATCTGCCCGCCTTCTGGTCACACGGAAATCCGGTGGATGTGCTGGGTGATGCACGTGCCAAGCGAATTGCCAAAGCAACACAGATTGTTCTCGAAGATAACCAGGTAGATGCAGTGCTGGTCATCCTGACCCCTCAGGCCATGACCAATCCAAATGCAACGGCAAAGGAGATCAGCGCCCTGGTCACCACTACCCGGAAACCCATCCTGGCAGCCTGGCTTGGCGGACAAAGTATGCACCAGGCCGACGATATCCTGGTGGAAAGCGGCATCCCTTCCTACCGAACCCCGGAACAGGCCATTAGGGCATTCATGACCCTGGTTGCATACAACCGCAACCTGGATACCCTCTATGAAACACCAAAAGATATCCCCGTTGAATTCTCCGTCGATCGGCTGAAACTGCGGGAAGAGTTCAACCTTATCACCCGTGAAAAGGAATCTGTTCTTTCCGAGGAGATCTCGAAAAGCATCCTGGAAACCTATGGAATTCCAACTACAAAACCCTGTTTTGCTGCTTCGTCCGATGAAGCAATTACGATAGCAGCCCGAATTGGTTACCCGGTAGTTTTAAAAATTCAAAGCCCCGATATCACCCACAAATCCGATGCTGGCGGAGTTCAACTTAACCTTGGGACCGAAAAAATGGTCAGGGCTGCTTATGAACGGATCATGGATTCGGCACGGTCCCGGCGCCCTGATGCAAGGGTTCAGGGTGTAACTGTACAGAAAATGGCCTCTGCCAAGGATGCCGTGGAACTGATCCTTGGGATTAAAAAAGACAGTGTTTTCGGAACAGTTCTGATGGTCGGAATGGGAGGAATTACAGCAGAATTATTCGGGGATAAGGCTCTCGGGTTCCCTCCGTTGAATGAGCGGCTGGCAAGGCATATGCTCGAATCGCTGAAAATTTATCCGTTGCTGACAGGCTATCGCGGGGGATCGCAGAAAAACATGGAAAAACTCATCCAGGTACTGATCCGTCTGTCGTATCTTGCTGCCGATTACCCTGAGATCAATGAGTTGGACATCAATCCGCTTCTGGTTTCCCCGGATGATGCCATTGCTCTGGATGCAAGGATCGTTATTGACCCAACGATTATCGGGAAGCCCCTCCCGGAATATGCCCACCTCGCCTTGCATCCCTACCCGGAGAAATACGTGAAAGCGACCGTTCTCCAGGATGGTTTGGAGATTCTGCTGCGTCCGATCAAACCTGAAGATGAACCCTTATGGCTTGAAATGATCGGGAGCTGTTCGAAAGAATCCCTGTACAGCAGGTTCCGCTATTTCTTCCACTGGCAGTCGCATGAAGTGGCCACGAGGTATTGCTACATCGATTATGACCGTGAATTGGCCATCGTGGCTGAAATCATCGAAGACAACCGGAAAAAACTGATCGGCGTCGGCCGCCTGATTGCAGATCCCGACCATGAAAGTGTGGAATATGCCATCCTTATTGTAGATTCATGGCAACACAAAGACCTTGGCAACATCATAACTGATTTCTGCCTGGAAATCGCTAAAAAGTGGAAACTGAAGAAGATCGTGGCACAAACAACGACCGACAATAAACGCATGATTTCCGTATTCCAGAAACGGGGATTTGAAATCAACATCAATTCACAGGATTCGACAGTGGATGTCATGAAGGTTTTATAATAAATAATCCGGACTAACGTTAACAAGTAAACAAATTACTATGAAGAAAAGTTTCATTTTTTCAATGGCATTGATATTGACAGGGTTTTTTTTATTCAACTCAACCCTGAATGCACAATTGGTAAATAAAAGAATTCTCGGAAAATGGAAGGCTGAATCTGTAGAGCAATACCCGGCACCGGATACCCTGACGCCATCGGTAAAAACTGCGCAGGATAATGACCTGCAAGGGAAAACTACTGCAGCCCCCCAGACTTCAAAACAGGAAAAAGGGAAAACAGGAAATGAAAGAAAAACCGAGCAAAAAGACCCTGCAAAAGTTTTGGAATTATTGAAAAGGTTGGCGATTAATTCCACCCTTACCATAAACCCCGATTTGACATTTGTACTAAAAACTCCCAAGAAGGAAATGACAGGCACCTATAAAGTAAAGAGAAAAGGAAAAATCATCCTTGGGAAAGATAAAACCACCAAAGAGACCATAAAACTCAAGGTGGTCGAAGTGACTGAAAACACGCTTGTTGTTATTGAAAACTTTCCGATTGGAGACCTGAAGATCTCCCTGAGAAAGATAAACCCATGATGAGAGCCGATGCCCGGCTCTCATCACTGTTTGATTACCGAATACCTGATCACGAAAGCTTTTTCCTGATCTCCTTCAGCATCACCTCGGTCATTTTTGGCAGGTTGTATTCGTAGAATAATCCCCAGTCTTTTTTTGCAACATCATCGTTGATGCTGGCCGGCCAGGAATCGGCAATGGCCTGTCGGAAGTCGGGTTCATAGCTGATTTCAAATTCCGAAATGTGCTTTTTGATCTCAGCAGCCAGTATTTTTGGGGTAAAGCTGATGCCGGCCACGTTGTAACTCGAACGCAGCGAGAGTTTAGAAGAATCAGCTTCCATCACGTCAATCGTAGCTTTTATGGCATCGGGCATGAACATCATCGGAAGGGCAGATTCCGGTCCCAGGAAACAGTTGTATTTCTTGTGTTTGATGGCTTCGTAGAAAATATCAACGGCATAATCGGTGGTACCTCCGCCGGCTTCGGTCTTGTAGCTGATCAGCCCGGGATAGCGAAGACTCCGTGTATCCACGCCATATTTGTTGAAGTAATACTCGATCCACCGTTCCCCGGCCAGTTTGCTGATTCCGTACACGGTATTGGGCTCCATGATGGTGTATTGGGGTGTATTCTCTCGTGGGGTGGTAGGTCCAAAAACGGCGATCGAACTGGGCCAGAAGAGGCGTTTCAGCTTCATTTCCCGGGCCAGTTCAAGAACGTTCATCAAGCTGCGCATGTTGATGTCCCATGAAGCAAGAGGGCGCTTTTCAGCATTTCCAGACAGGATAGCGGCAAGATGGTAGATCTGCGTGACTTTTTCATGGCCGACAATATACTGCAGTTTGGCAGCATCCAATACATCAAGGATCTCGAATGGACCGGTTCCGGCCACTTCAGGCGGCGCCTGACGGATATCGGTGGCTATCACATTGGATTCACCGTAAATCCTGCGTAATTCGAGTGTGAGTTCCGAACCGATCTGTCCCGAACATCCGATGACGAGTATCTTCTCCATGATAAATCAGCATTTTAGAATTTCCGCAAAAGTAAGAAATTTAATTCAGTGGGAAAAGTGTACCTGGATGGACTTTTCATAAGCCCTCTGTCAAGCCCCAGGCTGAAGCCTGGGGGAGGAGAAATCCATCCCTCTGTCAAGCGCCAGGCTGAAGCCTGGAGGAGGCGAAGTCCATCCCTCTGTCAAGCGCCAGGCTAAAGCCCGGCGTTAGGTGGCCTGCATCTTTTCAGGTCAATGGCCAGGCTGAAGCCTGGCGTAGTATGCGGGCTAAAGCCCGCGCAGGGGTTTTTCTCGAACCCTCTGTCAAGCCCCAGGCTGGAAGCCTGCATGAAGCGAAGTCCATCCCTCTGTCAAGCGCCAGGCTGAAGCCTGGCGTTAGCTGTCCTGCATCTTTTCAGGTCAATGGCCGGGCTAAAGCCCGCGCAGGGGTTCTTCTCCATCCCTCTGTCAAGCCCCAGGCTGAAAGCCTGCATGAAGCGAAGTCCATCCCTCTGTCAAGCCCCAGGCTGAAAGCCTGGGGTTAGCTGTCCTGCATCTTTTCAGGTCAATGGCCGGGCTAAAGCCCGGCGTAGTATGCGGGCTAAAACCCGCGCAGGGGTTCTTCTCGAGCCCTCTGTCAAGCCCCAGGCTGGAAGCCTGGGGTTAGAAGTGTTGCATCTTTTCAGGTCAATGGCCAGGCTAAAGCCTGGCGTTTATGTTAAAAATCACTCTACCATTAGCTTCGCGGTGGAAACGGCCTGCTGCTTGTGCAATAAACGCAAGAGATAAACCCCTGGCGGCCAACCCGAAACATCCAGGTTGATCTCTTTTTTCGATGGTGTGATCATCATCTCTTTTACCTTTTTACCCCAGGTATCAAATACCTCCAAAACCAAATCTTTGTTCCATTGATGAAAAACGGTGGTTACATTCAAATGCTCCGTGGAGGTTTGCAATTGAATGCATTCGGGCATCTGAACGGTTATTGATGACCGGCCGGGGTTGGGATATACCTTCATCTTAACCTTTTCGGTACCCAAGGCAGGTTCCCTGATCCCGCTGATCACATCGCATTGCAAAAATACCGGACCCGAGGTGATCGGGTAAGGGCAAAGACTATCATAGGTTCTGGGCACGGTATCGATGGCAGCCCACTCCAGATCCAGGTCAAGTTTCCAGAGCTTTATTGATAGCTTGTTAATATAATAATCAATTGCGGTGATTAAATAATGATTATCGCTGGTTATTAAGGCATCCTTGGGAGGATATTCCGAATGATTGATTATTTTCTCTTTTTTGATATCTCCAATGGTATCAATTTTTACGACGGAGAGATTTGGATTTGTCGGACCGAAGGCATACCAGATTCCAGAAATAAACAGGGAATCAGAGATGCGATCGAGCGTTGAAGCATGCCCAAATGCTGCTGAGTCAATGATATCATGATAGGACAAAGGATCGCCTGCAAGGGATGTTTTGATCAGGGTAGGCGTGTAATGTGCATTTGGCCAGTAATACTGTGATATTGATGTATAGATGCCAGTTGGGGTATATAAAGACTGATAGCCTTCACCGTGAACATTATATGAAAATGGCTGGTTATATCCCCAGGGTATCTCCCATATGCCTTCGCCGGATGAGTCGGCTAAAACAAGCATGGGTCTTAACCATAGGGGGATGGTTTGACCTGAATCAGGATAATAGCAATACCCTGTAATTAAACACTTTTGATCCCAGGTGATTTGGATAGAACGTTGAACGGGTACCTGAATTAATGTGTCTTCCTGGAAATAGGTCTGTTCCCATATAATATCCCCGTTCTGATCAAGGTGTTTGAGTTGAACCCGCTGGCCTATTGATTCGGTAAGATTTAAAATAAAGGTGCCATCAGCAAGCGTGACAATACTTCTGGAATACCCTGGTTTGTTTGCAGTTTCATAGATGTGGCACCATTCTACTTCGCCACATGCATTCAATTTGGTGACGTAGGGCAACTCCCAGTCAGGATCAAGGGTATCTGTTGACCCGGAAATGATCAATCCCCCGTCAGGAGTATTATCAAACCCCTCAAGGGTCCATTTGGTTTGATTATTGCCGATGGTTTTATGCCAGAGTGTATTCCCGTTGACATCGGTTTTAATGATCCATCCGGTAAATAAAAAACTATTGATCAAATAATCGGCGCCGATAAGGTATCCTTTATCATAATGTTCATTTAACTGCATGGGGATTAAACCATTTCCCCAGTAAAAAACACGAACCCATTCCTGGCCGTAGAAAGACAATGTGGAAAACTGTAATAGAAATACCAACAGGATAGTTGTTTTCATAGTGGTCTTCATAGGGACGGGAATGGGTTCGTTTGAATAAATGGTTTACTTCATAATGGTCAGTTTTACCTTATCCAGCAACGCTCCGTCGCGGGTTAAGCGCAGAAGATAATTGCCAGCCGGTATATCCCCCGTTGGCACCACCAACTGGTCAAATCCCTTCCGGGCGGAATGATTGAGGATAACACGCCCGTTCAGGTCATACAAAGTTAACCAGCTATTTCCATTTCCGCCCTCTTTTTTCTCCATTAAATATTCAACAATGAAATAGTTTTTGGCAGGATTTGGAAAGACCCTGATGAAGGACTTCTCATGGTTGGTTAAAGAGGGGTTGTAGGAATGACGGATCAATGATGCTTTTGTATTGGCAGTTGGGAAGATGATGGGCTCTTCGTATGCAAGACTGCCCTTCATGATCAGCAGGTTACGGGCATAGGCGCCGGGCAGGTCAAGGTCATTCCCTGCCATCGAGGTCAGGGTGGCGACCTGGCTTGAAGTCAATGAATTGATCCCCGCAACACTGGTATCCACCTGGTGGAGGATAGGATACAGGCTCGTGAAACGGGCATGTGATTCCTCTTCCTGCGGGGATAGGGAATAAACAGCAGGGATCTGATTGAGCAGGCTGTAAACCGAATCGTATTGCTTCTGGTCAAACCAGAGCGAAACAAGGTCATAGGTTGAGTTGAGCGAGCCGTCGCGTTTAAGCAGGGCCACCAGGCTGTCGGTACCGTAAACACCCGAAGTGTCTTCAACGGAGTGGCGGATCAGCCTTTTATAGGACTCCCCATGCAATCTTTTCCAGTGCGATAAGCGCATCTCCATCTCCTCTTTTTCACCGATGATAAAGAGTCCCCCGAGGATCTCATTCATCAGGGTGTCGGGCATGGGAACAATGCGTTGGTCCAGGGATAACAACACTTCATCCGACTTGGCCGACTGGGGATTGGCCGATAAAATTTGGGTGATCACCGCAGGGGTAAGCACATCTTCCTTTGATGCTGCTATATCCACATTTACTTTTTATCAGCACAAGCTGATTGTCAGCTATGAATTGCCGTCAGCTTTAGCTGGCGGAATAAGGGTTTTTTGGAATCGGGTTTTAGCCCAAACAGTGTTTCTTTTCCAATCCTCTGTCAAGCCCCAGGCTGGAAGCCTGGGGCTAGCGGGCTAAAGCCCCCTTTTTTTGATACCCTGAAATCTGTCAGCTAAAGCTGACGGCAAATTAAGCTAATGCCAATTTTAGCTTACGACAATTATTCCTTTGCCGGGAATTCTTTATCTGGCTTGCTTCATTACCTTTTTGCGGGCAATCACCTGCCCGGATGATTCAATGGCAGCCAGGTACAGCCCTTCGGGCAGCTCCGAAACATCGAGCCGGTACCGGGTCTGATCAGGGAACAATTCTACGGTTTTCACCTCCCGGCCAAAGAGATCATAAAGTCTGAGTTTTA
>Ga0247841_10007007_pt1 | contig 16993 bp, 12 predicted proteins | sample LaCruzMarch2015__2_FD_192410 | JGI IMG/M metagenome (GOLD analysis project Ga0247841, IMG submission 192410) | Freshwater microbial communities from meromictic Lake La Cruz, Castile-La Mancha, Spain - LaCruzMarch2015_18m | ecosystem: Environmental > Aquatic > Freshwater > Lake | place: Spain... | reverse complement strand
TGTAGCTGGACTTTCAGTTTTTCCTCAATACGATTGATGGCGGCATTAATTTCGGCCAGCCGGATCCGCTTGTTATTGTAATCAACATCCAGTTCTTCCTTTACGATGGCCACTGCCTTGCTTTGTTCGTAGTAATTGATGATGTTGTTATCCTGATTGAAGTTCAGCAGTTTGTCTTCTGCAAGTTTAAGCCGTTCTGAGGCCTGGCTCACCTGGTCTTCAAAATACTTGACAACTGCATCCGAGCGGTTTTCCTTGATGTTCTTGTAGTTCATGATGCAAACCCCGCTCAGGATTGCCAATGTCTGCTGGCATATTCCCGGGTCATCCGATTCATAATGAATTTTTACCAGATCACTGGAGGCAATGCGTATAACGGTCATTGAAGAAATGGCATTGACCGAATAATGCAGGTTGGAGAAATTGAGCAATCCATAAACAAAATTCGTATCATTTCTTTCCATATAAGCCATAAGGTTCTGTACCGTCTCTTCATAGGCAGCAGGATTCAGATAAGGAGGCTGCAGGATCCAAACCTTTTCATTGTCACCACTATTGAGGGAAGTATCTGTTTCAGTAATATTCCTGGATTTTTTTTTCGGAATTCTGACCACCAGATTTTGGATATACGGAGGGGTGATCCTTTTCAGGTCCTCAAAAGATTTTTTCGAGATGTACTGAGGATCGGCCTTTTCGAGCATCAGGTGTTGTGCGAGAAGGCGGACAGCAACTTCTTTTTGGGTTTCCCTCGACTTAATGATGTTGATGAGGTTATCAAAAGCTGTGTTGTTCGCAAAAAAACTGAATGACTTACTCATATCCACGGATGATCCCGATGCTATACCTGTATACAGGATCGTTTCCGAGGAAAATTTATAGGAAGGATGCCGGGTCATAAAAATAACGATCAGCGACATCATGATGGGTGTAATGAGGAGAAGGACAATGTGCTTCTGGAATAATCGCAACAGGTCAATTATCTTCATTGGCTCTGGAAAATAAATTAATAGATGTTCAGTTTAATTCCAACAGTCTCCTCAAGCAACATGTGTGCAGTCTGAAATTCCATTTTTGAACTTTCAAATTCCGTTTCAGCCCGGTTCACGATCTCTGAGATCCGCGTAAATTCTGAAATAGAGATTACTCCATTCGCAAATTCTTTCTCTGCCATCTGCATATTGATCCTGGATGTCTCAACATATTTTACAAGGATCTTAAGTAAATGTTGTTTCTCAATAAGGTTGTTGTATTGCATTATCACACGTTCCCTGACCTCCCTGGCCTGTACTTCAATCATTTGTCCGGCCTGGAGGGTTTCGGTTTTCGCAAGGCTGATCTGGTTGTTCCTTCCGATCACATCAAATATCGGGAAACGGATATATGCCCCGACCCCGTATTGTGTCAGGTTTTGTTGGGTGGTGTAAGTAGGTGGTGTTTGCCCGCCCAGGGTATTATTGTACAGATAATCGAATGTGCCGTATCCTAAATTGGCCTGAAGCCCAAGGTTCCTCGTCCATTCATATTGCACCTCCTTCACTTTAAAGGTGTTTACCGACAATTGTAACTGCCGGAACTGAACATAAGGATCATTGGCCAATGCAGAATCGATTAATGCGATCAGGGGTGGCAGTTTTGTACTGATGTCATCCACCAGCGGGTCGAAGGGTCGGTTCGTCTGAGAAAACCCTCCCAATGAGAGTATAAAAAGAAGAAAGGAAAAAAAGAATCCGGATCGGATCAAGTTCATACTGTGTAAATTAATATCCCCATCATTAAACCGAATCTTTTTGAAAGAGCGCCTTTGCTGTCCGGAAAATCAGTTTTAAATCATACCAGAAAGAATATTTCCCTCCGAAATAATGATTGGCATAATCACTGTCAAGGTCTATTCGTTTTGCATCAGACATCACACCCCCTTGTCCTCTCAATTCTACCTGCCAGACTCCCGTGATACCCACAGGTGCATGAAAGCGAAGTGAAGGACGACTGATGGACAGCTCTCTTCCTTCATATATAGGCAAAGGACGATTTCCGACAATCGACATATCCCCTTTCAGAACATTGATCAACTGAGGAAGTTCATCAATACTTGTGTTCCGGATAAATTTCCCGACTTTGGTTACCCTTGGATCATTTGATATTTTTACAAATTTGGGTTTTGATCTTTTAATCTCTTCCTTTTGTTTGGCAAGCCAGTAATCGCAGATTTCAAATGATCCGATATAGGTTATCTCAGAACAACGGGTACCATCGGTTCTTTTGGCACATTCAGGACATGGTTTGCTATAATCAATTTCAAAAGTCTTTACTTCGGATGCATATTGATTTTTTTCTTTTGCCAGTTTATCGATTTCTGCATCTGCGCCAACCTTCATTGATCGGAATTTGTAAAAATCAAATTCTACCATTCCTTTGCCATACCGCTTTGATTTATAATACACTTTGCCTTTGGATTCCATCCTGATGGCAAGGGCTACGATCAGGAAAAGGGGAGACAGGATAATTAAAGCAAAAAATGCGACCAGGATGTCGAAAAGTCTTTTTATTATAGGCCTGTCATTGTATTCCAGAATATCTTTTTCTATCATCCTGAAGTTGACCAGGAAGCGAATCCGTTCAATCAGGCCATCAATCTCAGGAAGAGGCAACACAAAGTAATCATCAATTTTTCCCTTCCATGCTTTTTTATATACCTCTTCATTGAATTCATTACAAACCAGGATAAAGGCAGTACAGTTAAAGAAGGCATCAGAGCGGAGATAATCATGAATTTCAAATCCATTCCATCCTAATACGTTTAACTCGCAAAGGATGGCGTCCGGTGCAGGATTGGATTTCAGGTAGTTGAGGGCTGTCAGTGAATTCTTTTCCTGAGTGAGTAAGATCTGTGGATGGGCCGCCAACGCACAGGTCTCAACCTTAGAAACGCCAATGTATAAAACAGATACCGGCTTTTGCGAATCGTTTTTTCCCATATGTCAAAGAGTTACCATTTTATTGCATATTGAATCGGGAAAAGGTTCTTCCTTACAAGGTAGGCGAGTTCAACAGGGCTGAAAGGTTTTATGAGAAAATCCTGTGCCCCCAGCTTATAACAAGTTACGCGATCTTCGCTTTTCTCACTCGACCCCGAAAGCATCACCACAGGCGTATGTTTCGTGAATCCATTTTGCCGGATCCTTTCAAGAAACTGATAACCGTCCATGTTGGGCATGTGAACGTCGCAGATTATCAGGTCAGGAAGAAAGTCTTCAAGCCATTTAAGCGCTTCCATTCCATCTTCTTTGGTGACAATTTCATACTTTACTGAACTGCCTTTCTTTAGCTCTGGCGGTGTAATTTTATCAAGCTCTCTCGGAAGACTCCTCTCAAGCAGTAAACGCATGGTTTGCTCGTCCTCAATAACCAGGATCTTTTTTTCCATAGAGTTAAGTATTGGTACGGAATAATTCTGTTGACATAGCAAATATAAGAAATTATTGACAATATCGTATCGAATTATTTTCTCTTCTTTAAGGAACGTTGTATATCAGCAAGATTCCCTCCATCCGGAAATTTCAAGGAACTGAGGAATCTGAATTGCATTTACATTCATTTGAAAAATGTGATTTTTTTTGTAGGATCCAATTTATCAAGTAACCTGGAAATACTACCCAATGGAGATGCAAATGATACTGTAATCTCATCAGCTATTCCTGAAACGAAAATATTTCTTCTTAAAGCAGAATCTTTTGAAAGTCGCCTGTTGTCATTACAGGGATTGATTATTAAAAGGCGTCTCTCCTCAACTGCTTTACGAATAGCCTTGTCAAGCCTCGAATATGAAACTCCTCCGGTTACAAGGATTAAGGGTTGTTCTCCTTTTAGAAGAAAATGAAACACATCTTTTTCGACAGGAGAATGTGCACATGTTATGATGCAATTCCCTTTATTTCTCTGTTCTATAGCCCAATCGAATGATTTGAGAATAACCTCCGCCGGGCATCTTTGTGAGCAGAAGAAGGCAATCTTGTGGTTTTTCAAGATCTCTTCATTACCAATATAAGTCATATTGCTTTTTATGACTTAATCGGGGAAAAAGAGAAAGGTGATATAAAAAGGGGTGAGAAAATTTGCTTTTGAAGGATCAACAGTATAAAATTTCACCTTGTTTTTTAAGGTGTTCAGTAGCAATCTCTATATGTTTATCGGTAAATAAGTTCTTTTTTCGAGTTGACCATTGAGCAAGCCTCATTTTGATTTCATTCATATCGAATGAGTTGTTTTCCTTTATTATTGAATCAACAGTTGATAGAAGTTCAAGTGCATATGGGGTTTGGAAACCCTGGATAAATTGAACTACCCTGTTTAACCTTTCTTGCTCTGTGACAGTAAGGAGATCTTTCACAAGCGTTTTAATCTTTTTAGCTTCAGAAATATTCAATTTAATGGGCTCAAAAGGTCTTGATTGCTTTTGGTCATAGCCAAGAATATATTTCCCGTTCAAAGCATATAAAACATGACGAACTTTGCCACTATACGGACCATAATGTGAATTTTTAAAATCCAGTTTCAATTGAGTTTCCCCAAATCTCTGAAGGAAATACATTAATTTTTCAGATGCGAACTCACTGATGGATTCACCAAGTGCAGTGTATTGATATAACAAATAAATCAACATTACGCGTGGAGAAGTGAGTTTTACTTCTTTCCGGTTTTCCTTTTCAAGAATTTCCTGAATTCGTTCATTCGGTGAAAAAACTATTATGTCTGCGTTGATTTCGGATAATTTCTCTTCTATCTCTTTTTTAACAAGGTCCCATTTTAATCCTCCGTTCCCACATCCCAGTGGAGGAAGGGCAATGGATCTTATATTTAAAGATTCAATAACCGCTTTCAAGTTTTCCAATCCTTTTGAAATATAGTCAATCCTTGAAGGTAGCCGCCAGTCTGTCTTCGTGGGGAAATTAATTATATATTTAACTCCATTCGTTGTTTGAGTTTGTGTAACAAAGACTTTTCCAATTGTAATTTCACCGGTTTTTGCAGCTTTCAAATAATCCCTGAAGTTTTCCTGGAATATCTCTTTGAATTGTAGTGCGATCCCTTTTCCCATTACGCCAACAGTATTAACAGTATTAACTAAAGCTTCAACTTCAGCCTCAAGCAGGTTTCCTGTTCTATAGGTTATCATAATAGGCTTTTTTCTTTATTTGAACCGGAATAGTTAACCCGAATTCACTCGATAAAGTTACAACTTTTTTCTGCGCTTCTTCATTATATATTAAAATTCTTTCAATGCAGTTTACAGGCAAATAATCTTTGATCAGGCATTCAGCCTGCTTTCTGCGTTGACGATCTTTGTCAGATTCATCATTTTTCCAAAGTTCAGTATATACTGTGGCCCAATCAATCTCTATCAATTTGTCCAGTTCATCCATGGAAAAGAAAGTGGTAATTGTCGCTCTTGCATGACCATCTGTAAACACAAATACCAATCCTTCTTTTTGAATAATATCCATTCGGGAAACAATATAAATGATTTTTTCCTGAGGGAATTGTTGTATTCCATCAAATCCTGTTGCAATCTGGAACAACATAGGTGATCGCGGACCAAAATAAAATGGTACATATTCTGAAAATTGGCCTCCCGGTTTTACAGGTACTTTCAGATCCTCACGAAAATCAATAAGTGTATTGTCACCGATCTTAACAAAATCCGGGTCCGCATTCGAAGAAGGAGAAGATACCAGACCATGCGTCAGAATATGCTTGAGATTATCGATGTGAGTAATTCGATATATCCAGATTTTATCAGGTGTAAGAGTCATTAATCTGCTATTTTTAAATAAATATAGAAGATGTCTGTTTCGTAATTCGATTAATTGTTAAAATCTGAATTATATTCTGGCATATTTTGCATTACCTTTGCACCACATTAACCCCACCAAAGATAGCATCTTTGGTCCGACGCTCCGAAAGGAACGTTTCTCTTTTTAACCCACCTCACTTTTCTCTGTTAATTATTCTTTGCTCACTTATCATTGTTCACTATTCACTGACTGCGAGGTAAAACTCCTTACAGTGAATAACGAAAAGTTCCCAGTGAAAATTGAACAGATAACAACGAACAGTTTTTTATTGCTCATTCTTCATTTTCCTCCTCCAACTCCTTCCCCATACGGTACTTGATGTCGTAATTGATGATAAAATCCAACTCTTCTTCGGTGAAACCGTAGTGTTCTGCTAATACTTCATCAATCTCATCAATAATTTGTTTTGATTTTTGCGGATAAAATTGTTGGAATGTAATATTTCCAGTTCTATACTTTGCTTCTTGCATGAAGGCATTCGTCTCTAAATTTAACATCAAAGAGTTACAGAGAGAGATTAATTTAGATTTGATTGTTGGCATTATTTTTTCCAAGTCGATTGGAAAATCTTTTAAATCGCTAGGATTATTTGTCCTTGCATCAGAATGCATTACATAATACCAATAATATAGTGAACTACTTAGGACACTGATTGCAGTTTGTAAATTCTGAGTTTCACTGAAAAACAAATAACTCTCTCTGGAGGATTGACCTTGAGTGCCCTCATTAAAAAATTTTGGTTGATAATTCGTCATTATTTTCCAATACCGCCCTCCACTATTTCTATAATATAAAATATGATCTGTTCTTGTTTTTAAGGTATAATAACCAATATTACGATTTAGCGATCTTAATTTTTTGATTATTGTTTTTTCCGAAAATGAACTGATTTTGGGAATTATTCCCATTATCCTTGTTTCGTTTGCAGAGATATATTCAATATTCGAGAATAAATGATCTCTAAAAGAAGAATTCCATTTAGTATAAGCAGTGGTGTAAATATTTCCAATAGCGTTTGAAGTAACTTTTTGAAATATTGCAATGGTAAGATTTCTTTCGGCACCTTCAAAAAGTTTACTCGGACGTTCAGCATAATTACTGAGATACAATGCATTTGTATGTTTAAATTCAAATTTCTGGAAAATATCCATTCTGTCAGTACAATAAGCACTTAATGGTATAATCATTCCATTATACGAATTGTCATGCTGGATATTTACCGCTCTTTCAATAACATAATTATAAAGATTACCAGAATCAAGTGTTTTGAAATCTCTTATTGTATAGTTTTTTTTAACTGCGGAATATTCAACATACGGTGGATTCCCAATAACCACATCAAATCCTTTTCGATCCTGAATAATTTCATAAAACTCTGCAAACCAGTGGAAGGGCTGATGGGAAGTGAGCCATTTTTCGACTTCGCCTTTAATTGCGCGGTTTACACCGTAAACATTTGATAAATGCCAGTTTAATTTATGATTCAGTTCTTTTAATCGTTTTTCCAGATCGTCCTTCGCACCTTTAAATGACATATAACCATCGCCATAGGTAAGCTGAATGTTTTTAAAATGTGAAAATGCTCTTGAAACGATTTCAATCTTTTCAACGATCAGCGATTTTGCAGCAACTCCATCAAGTGAATAAGTCAATGCAAAATCCAAATCTTTTTCCGTTGCAAAGCCTACCAATGTATTCCCGCACCGGATGTTAAAATCAATATCCGGCAACGGTTCCAGCCCCATATTTTCTTTTGAATAATCGACATCAACAGTTGCAACGAGCTTCAGAAACAGGCGTAGTTTGGCAATTTCCACCGCTTCGTTCATGATGTCAACGCCATAGAGGTTGTTAAGGATGATCGATTTATAGATAAAATAATCGGTATTCGGGTGTTCAGGCTGATTGATTTTTGCAAGCTCCACTTCAAAGAATTTATACTTTCCACGAGAACCTTCATTAACAAATTGCTCCATCCTTGAAATACAGGTATCGTAGAGGGGATAAAGGATGTTCAGCGCTGCAAAGAGAAAAGCCCCCGAACCACAAGTCGGATCAAGGATGGTGATGTTGGAAAGTACTTTGTAAAAATGACGGATCAGATCAGGATCATTAGAGTTTTGAAGTATATCCAAAGCAAACTGGCGGATATTCAGGTTATAGGTTATAAAATCATTGATCTCAACGATTTCACCATTCTGAATTTTTGCATTGACCTCAGCATACCGTTTTCGCCGGTCAATCACTTCACGCCAGATTTCGGTAGGCAGGGCAAATTGTTCCGGTGCACTTTTATTCCATTCTTTGCGCCGTTCAATTACTCCTGGAGCAGATATATCAAGTCCGATCTCTATTTCTTCCGGCAGTTCAAGATGAACCCCCTTTTTTACGGAATCGTATATGTACCGGTCGTGGCTCGAATTCACCATTGACCATACAGATCCATCCGGCTTTTGTGCAACCGGATATTTAAGCTTCATCTCATCGAAAAGGTAAGGAATGATGGTGTTTTTCGAGATGTAATCGGTAATGTCTTCCTGGGTATAGTAGGCGCCCATGGAAGAGCGGTCGTTGATGTACTTTTCGAAAATGTATCCGATCACATCGGGATTGATGTCTTTCCCGGAAGCGGAAATTGAGGTATCGAGATGCCATTCATACTGGTCGAAAAAATCGAAAATCCGCTCAAAGGCTGCATCGTCAATGAAAATGTCATATGATGGATTTTTCTCTATTTCATGGACATCAAACAACCCTCCATTCAGATAGGGAATCCGGCCAATCTCAGCAAGCAGCTCAGACGAATGTCCCGGAGCCCCAAGTCCCTGGTGGAATAAAACCCTCAGAAAATCCTTATAGAATCCATTGTAAAATTTGTTCTTCCCCTTTTTTTCCTGGCAAGATTTCAATTTGTTTCTCAGGTAATCGAGGTCCTCGTTCAGGAATCCTTTCTTCTGGATAAAATAGATGAACATTAACCGGTTCAGCATCAATGATGCGTACCATTCACGATGGACTTTGTCGCTGATACCCAGAATAAAATCAAGAAAAGCTTTGTGATGGGTTTTAAATTCGTTGTAGAACTTCTTGGTTACCTTCGATGAATTCGTCGAAAATTGCTTAATTACCGCGGTTTTCACATCAACGATGCTGATGTTGTCCTCCTGGTCAATAGAGAAAAACAGACCATCGAGTTTTTGTAGCAATAATTCCGGTTGTTGATTTGAATAGAAGGTGGTTTCGGCAAGATTGATGGGCCGTCCGTCCTGTTTGATTGCTATTTGCCAGATTTGTTGTGTATGAGAAGGATCAGTATAAATAATGAGATGTTCAAAGTAAAGTTTTGAGATCAACCTGTCAATCGATTTCCGGATATTTTTATCTGGGATTTTTTTTCCGTTCGATCCCTGGCAATGGAATATTACGAAACTTTTTTTCTGAGCTACAGCAGTAAGTAAATAATTCTGTTCTGACAAACGGACAGTTTCGGTTTTAACGACATGATCCCAGCCAAGTTCATTAAAAAGTTCCTTGAAGTTATAATCCCTGATCAATTGAGTAAATATCAGTTTATTTACGGGCATAATCGTTAGTTTTAGTCATTCTTCAATCCCAATGAACAAATGATACGTGGTTCGCGGTTTCTATTTTCATCTTCGTTGATGTGACAAAGTTTATCATCCTCTCTCAGAGAAATCACCATGCTGGACAAATCGTCATCTTGAACTCCTGATTTTAATTCCCTTCCCAGCGCTTCGCGTGCAAATTCCCTCAATGTAAAATTATAGATATCATCAATGGCACGCTTCAGTGAATCGTTTACAAACAAGGTATTCTGATTTTCAAGGTAGAACCTGTTTAAACGTTGGTAAACACGATACCTGACGGATGACTGTTTTCCCAATTGTCCTCCCAGGTCGGTTTCAATCACTTTGATATGGTCCATTGCTTTCTCGACCAACTTATGATGATTGCTGAGTTTAAATTTACCCGGATTATCAGGTTGGCATTGTGCTGCCTTTAAAATTGTAAGTTGCGATTGGGTAATAATTTCACCTTTATTGTCAATCCAGGCAAGCACATCATTATCATCTGCAGTTTTTGTGTAAACCACAACTCCTTCATGCGTCGGTTCGTCAGGGTTAGCTTTTGTGGAATAAATAACATCGGGCAATTCTGGGATGAGCTTTTTCAGTTTGGGGTCAACATCGGTGGCGTTTTTCCATATCTGATATGCATATGAAGCGAGGTCAACCTCGCCATCTTCATCATCATCAAGTATGCCGGCCTTTTCGTTGTAAAGATCTTCAATATTTATTGGATCTCCCTCGAAAAATGTTTCATCCGCACCCACGACTTCGGCATTTTGACGAATACGGTTGGTCAATCTGCCACGAAGGTTTATAATCTGTTCAATGCCATCTTCGGGAAGGAAGGAATAACAAATAATTTGCTCTGCCTTTTGTCCGATCCTGTCAACGCGGCCTGCCCTTTGGATCAATCGGATAATCGCCCAGGGAAGATCATAATTCAATATGATATGACAATCCTGGAGGTTTTGTCCTTCACTGAGTACATCTGTGGATACTAAAACACGAATTTCCTGGTCACCTTTGACGATTGCCTTTTTTTCATTACTTTCCGGGCTGAAACGGTAAGCAAAAGAAGTCGGATTCTCGTCATCACCGGTCACCGATTCAAGATGATCCACTTTTCGTTTCTTTAATTGTTCGGCCAGGTAATTTGCCGTATCAGCGTATTGGGTGAATACCAATACTTTTTCCTTTGGATGTGTTTTGGTGCAAAGTTCATAAAGAGCATTTAACTGCCGGTCTTTTTCAGGGTCCCATTGTTTAATCAGATGAATAATTCGCAACAGTTCTTGACTGTCGCCAATTAATGCAGATTTGAAGACATTAGAAAAAAACTCACATCTGATCCAGTTGTAACTTTTTTTATGCTGGTTTGATAAAACCGAATAAATTTTTCCTGCCTGGGAATAATAACTGTTTTCATCCGACATAATTCCCGGAGGGCCATTTAATCCTTCAATATCAAGGTCTTCGTAAAGAAAGTCATCGATAATTCCTGCCTCTTGTTTCCCGATGGGGAGCGCCAATTTATTTTCACAGGCATAAAGAAAAAGGAAATTTCTTAATACATGACGGCTTACTGATAAAAGAAAAGAATGTCCGCTGCTTTCTAATCGTTTAAACAGGTTGGTGCGGGCGAAACCTTTTAACCGGGCGCCTGCACGACCAAGGTTTTGTAAAATGATTATTTCTTCTTTCGTAGGAATAATTGATGGTTTTGCAACCTGATACTGCACCTGCCCAAGTCCGTACCTTGGAAGGTTCAGACCATTGATTATATCAACTACTTTTTGAGAATATAATGTAGCATATTGATCAGATGGATCATTTTTTTTGAACTCATATTCCACCTTTTTGGGCAACCTGTCGGGGAAGTATGATTTCCTGCCATCTGAGAACGTAAGGAACTTTCTTCCATTGGCTGGATCAAGCTCTGCGTAATTCTCTTTGATGAAGCTTCTCGTTCTTCTTACCAGGTATAGACGCATCAGTTCTCTCCAGTCATCAGCAAACTCGCTTTTCTCAAAGGCTGCCAGACTTCGGATAGGAGTTTGATGTTTTGACATAAACTCGACTTTGCCCCCGATGTATTCAATAAATCTTTCCGGACTTATCCCAAGATCCTTTCCTTCGGGGATGAACAACCGTAGTTGATTTGACAGGTCATGGTACGATTTGTTATATGGCGTGGCTGTAAGCAAAACCACCTTACTGTCGTTGAGTTTAATATATTCTTCAATGGCCTTGTACCTTTTTCCTTCGCGGTTTCGCAGGTTATGACTTTCATCAATGATCACAAGACGGTAACGCCGGAGGGTCGGTAATCTCGATTGAACCATACTCTGGGAAAGTACTTTTGCTCTGAGTTGGTATTTGTGAACGTAGTCTTCCCACATATTGGTAAGGTTTTTTGGGCACAGGATCAGGGTTTCAAGAAAATGATCTTCCTCGAAAATTTTCGCAACTGCAGTGGCGGTGATTGTTTTTCCTAACCCTACTACATCTCCTATTAGAACTCCATCCCTGTTATTCAGGTGATGAGCTGCAACCAGGACAGCTTTTTGCTGGAATTCCAGCAATTCTTCCTTAAAAACTTTTGGTAACTTGAAAGTTGCTATTCCTGCCCTTGCCTCTCTTGATAGATGGTATGCCATTTTCAGATAAACATGAAAAGGCGGGACGAGGCGGTCGGAGGCCCAACTGCTATCAATGATTTCGGCCAATTCTTTTGAAATATCTAAGCACCAGCGGTCATTCCAGCGATCGTTGAACCAATTTGCAAGTTTAAAAGCAGGATCTTTTTCAAGTACATCTACATTAAGCTCGCCTTGTTTTGAAAGGCCGGCAAAGGTAAGGTTGCTACTTCCCACAAATCCTATAACCGGATTGATCTTATCATCGCGAAACACTAAGTACAATTTGGCATGCAACGAATGTCGCAAAAATAATTTCACCACTACTTTTTTAGATTTGATCTGTGATGAAAGTTGTCTTAAACCAATTTCATCTTCCTCTGTAGGAAATCCTATAGTTAGCTGGTCTTTGAATTCAAGGGCAAGACGTTTCTTTATTGCGGAAGCAGTTGAATTATCAATAATATCTGATTCCTTTTTTGAAAAAAAATCCCTTATCAGTTCTTCAGGCGCTTTTTGCATTCCAATAAGCAACCGGCAACATTTTTCATCGAATCCGGAATATTTATCAATATGTTGTGCAACCTGTTTCCATCCGCGTAAATTAAAATATCCGACACAAAAATCCGATCTTTCAGAGATTTCAAGGCAATCAAATAACCCAGCCAGCAGTTGTTTTTCAATATTGTCAAAAATAGTTGGCATTGGAATGAAATTTCAGATAAAATTAGGATAATATTGCGAAAAGGCAGGAATAAAAAAATATGTTAATCCAAAGTTAAGTCTCCCCGTGAAGTAATCATTTTGGACTAAAGTCCGGTAAAGTGCTGGTTTTAATAACCCCAGCCTTAAGGCTGGGGTAAGGCAAACGTTTAATTAACAGGGCTTTAGCCCAAAAAATAAATTGCCCGAACTTATCACAGAAGATACAAGTTGATGTATTCCGGAGATAAACTGTTCGTAGTTATCTGTTCACTTTTCACTGGTAATTGTGAGTTGTTCACTGTGTGAAAGAGTGAGTGAATAATGTTTAGTGAAAAATGAATAACTAATAGTGAACAGTTTGTTTAGCTGTTCATGAGTGTCTTTTCGCTCATGAAAAAGAGCATTCTCAGGTTCTTGATTTTACCCTTTCAGGGCTTCTGCACCACTGACAATCTCAAGGATTTCTTTGGTTATCGATGCCTGGCGGGCTTTGTTGTAAGTCAACTGAAGTTCTTTAAGGATCTCCTTGGCATTATCTGTAGCCTGTTGCATGGCTGTCATTCTCGCGCCCTGTTCTGATGCAAAGGAATCAAGGATGGCTTTATATAACTGTATTCTCAGCGTTTTCGGGATCAATTCGCGGATGATGGTTTCCTTGTCCGGTTCAAAGAGATAGTCGGCAGCGACAGTTGCCTTTTTTAAAACAGGTTCAGGTGCGATGGCTTCTATTGGAAGAAACGGTTCTACGATTAACCGTTGGACAGCCGCATTTTTAAACTGGTTATAGATAAGGATGATGCGATCATATTTCTGATCAACAAATGATTTCATCAGATTTTCAGCCTGGGCAGCAACTTGCTCAAAAGAGATATGCTCGAGCAGGTCATCACGGGTTCCAACTATATTATAGCTCCTTTTTGTAAAATATTCGGATGCTTTTCTTCCAATAGTAAGTATGGATATATTCCCTTTTTGGTTTTGTGATACGTAAGTCGAATCAATAAGATTAAGAACCGCTTTGATCGCATTTGAGTTAAACCCTCCGCAAAGGCCCCTGTTTGAGGCAACAATCACGATCAGGATCTTTTCAGGACTACGTTCTTTTGTATAGGCGTTTTCATTGGAATCTTCAATGCTTCCGCTAAGGTTTTGAAGAATATCCCTCAAATGTGCCGCATAAGGCCGTAACCTGACAACAGCCATCTGTGCCTTCCGGAGTTTGGATGCGGCTACCATTTTCATTGCATTGGTGATCTGTTGTGTTGATTTTACCGAAGCAATGCGGATTCGAACTTCTTTCAGTCCCGGCATAAATGGATATTATTTTTTTTCTTCGTATTTAGCAGAGATCTCTTTTGCTGCTTCTTCCATCACTTTTACATCCTCATCCAGGAGTTTTCCTTCTTTAAGGTTCTGCAGGACAATTTTATGTGAAGTCTCCATGTGATGGAGGTATTCTATCTCAAAATCACTGATACTTCTGACCGGAACATTTTTTACCAGGTTTCGCGTTCCGCAGAAAAGTATGGCAATCTGATTTTCAACAGTCATGGGTGAATATTGAGCCTGTTTAAGGATTTCGACGTTCCGGGCGCCTTTATCAAGAACGGCCTTGGTAGATGCGTCAAGATCGGATCCGAATTTCGAAAAAGCTTCAAGTTCACGATATTCTGCCTGGTCGAGTTTCAGCGTACCTGCCACTTTTTTCATCGATTTGATCTGTGCATTTCCTCCGACACGGGAAACGGAAATACCAACATTAATAGCTGGGCGGATCCCATTATTAAACAGACCTGTCTCAAGGAAAATCTGTCCGTCGGTAATAGAGATCACATTTGTCGGGATGTAGGCAGATACGTCGCCTGCTTGTGTTTCAATGATAGGCAAAGCTGTCAGGGATCCACCGCCTTTTACCAGATGACGGATGGAAGCAGGAAGGTCATTCATCTTTTTGGCGATTTCATCAGATGTGATGATCCTTGCAGCTCTTTCAAGCAACCGGGAATGCAGATAAAAAACATCGCCTGGATAAGCTTCACGACCTGGTGGGCGGCGAAGAAGAAGCGAAACTTCACGATATGCCACGGCTTGTTTCGAAAGGTCATCATAGATACAAAGAGCCGAACGACCGGTATCCCTGAAAAATTCACCAATTGCAGCTCCGGCAAAAGGAGCATAGAACTGCATGGCAGCAGGGTCGGATGCCGTAGCCATCACTATGATGGTGTATGCCATTGCGCCTTTGGCTTCGAGAGTTTGCATGATGTTGGCAACTGTAGATCCTTTTTGTCCGATTGCAACGTAAATACAGACCACAGGGTCACCCTTGTCAAAATATTGCTTCTGGTTGATTATGGTATCGATTGCAATGGCTGTTTTTCCGGTCTGGCGGTCACCGATGATTAATTCACGCTGTCCTCTTCCGATCGGGATCATTGCATCAATGGCCTTGATACCCGTCTGTAATGCCTGATTTACAGGCTGACGGAATATGACGCCTGGCGCTTTCCTTTCCAATGGCATTGCAAAACGTTCCCCTTCTATCCTGCCTTTACCATCAAGGGGCTCACCAATCGTATTGATAACCCTTCCCATCAATCCGTCACCTACATCAATGGAAGCAATCTTGCGGGTGCGTTTAACGATGTCACCTTCCTTGAGTTCATAAGATTCACCAAGAAGAACAGCACCGACATTGTCTGCTTCAAGGTTCATTGCAATGGCCATGATCCCGTTTCTTTCAAATTCGATCAATTCACCTGATTCCACGTTGTTCAAGCCATAAATACGTGCAATGCCATCGCCGATCTGCAGCACGCTTCCAATCTCTTCCAGTTCAGCCACATTGTGATATCCTGCTAATTCCTGAAGTAAAATGGCGGATACTTCTGCCGGCTTAATTTCTGCCATGTTATATTTGTTTAACTTAATTAGTTTTTAATTTTCATTTCTCCGGGGGTTAAAATCCTTTCTTGTAAAGATTGACCCTCGTTACTCCCCGTTGCAGTCTGTTTATCTGTTTAAGAATACTTGCATTGTATTGTTTATCTTTCCATTGCAGAATAAATCCACCGATCAGTTCCGAATTGACCTCCTCGATCAGTTCTACTACTCCTTTGCTCTGGTTTTTCATAAGATCCTTAACCATTAACCTGATATCATCACTGACAGGAGTGGCTGTCTTCAGCGTAGTTGTGAGAATTCCTTTATGATCATTGTACAATTCAATAAATGCAAAAGCGATATCCCCGATGTAGGATTCCCTTTTTTTTCGGATGATGATCAGGAGAAAAGTGAAAGTCAGCTTTGAAATTACTTTTTCAAATATTTTTGTAAAAATAATTCTCTTCTTTCCTTCATTGATGACAGGACTTTTCAGCATCATCCGAAAATCCTTGCTTTTCTCAACAAGATTAGCAACAACCTGCATATCTTTCCTTGTTTCTTCAAGCAAATTCTTTTCGAGTGTGAGATCGAACAGGGCTTTTGCGTAAGGAACGGCTATATGGGAAACAATCATTCTTGATCTGCAGTTGAAAGATGGTTAATTAAATTTTACGTCTTTTATCAGTTGCCGGATGTATTCTTCCTGTTTTTTAGGATCTGATAATTCACGGATCAGGATTTTCCTGGCAATTTCCAGCGACAGTTCACCAATCTGGTTTTTCAAATCGGTGATAGCTGACATTTTTTCGTTTTCTATACTTTCTTTTGCGCTGATAAGGATACGGTTTGCCTCTTCATGTGCCTTCACTTTCGATTCTTCAATGATCGAATCCTTTATTTTTCGGGCCTGTGCCAGGATAGCATCCCTTTCATTCTTTGCTTCTTTTAACAGTTGTTCGTTACTGAATTGCATTTGCTTCATTTCGTCCCTCGCTTTATCTGCAGCATGAAGCGCTTCCCCGATGGATGTTTCCCTCTCTTTCAGGGCTTTGAGAATGGGTTTCCAGGCAAATTTTCCAAGGATGTACAGAATGGCAACAAATGCCACTGTCATCCAAAAAATCAGACCTATACCCGGATTTACAAGTTCCATAATCTGTTTTTTTAATTCTGCTTTTTGTTATCCCTCTCCCAGATTGGGGGTGACTAAAAAGTAGTTTTTGTTTTCTCGCAGAGGCTCGCTGATGAATCGCAGAGTTCCGCAGAGAATTGAAAATATGAATTTTAACTCTGCGAAACTTAGCGTAAAACTTTGCGAAACTCT
>Ga0247841_10007006_pt1 | contig 16993 bp, 17 predicted proteins | sample LaCruzMarch2015__2_FD_192410 | JGI IMG/M metagenome (GOLD analysis project Ga0247841, IMG submission 192410) | Freshwater microbial communities from meromictic Lake La Cruz, Castile-La Mancha, Spain - LaCruzMarch2015_18m | ecosystem: Environmental > Aquatic > Freshwater > Lake | place: Spain... | reverse complement strand
GAACGCCGGCAATGTTGATTGTTTTAAACCATTCTTTTATCTGGCTTTCCGTACCTTCACATTCATAAATGAGTAGCTTTGTTTCCAGTATCTTAGCTTTCTTGTCTTTTGCCATACCGCCAAAATATTGTTCCATGCCGTTTTCATCTTTGATGGCAAATTTATCATTCACAAAACGCCCAACACTAGTGATGCGTTGTTGCCCGTCCAAAACCTCCAGATTATTTTCAGAAACCTTATTAAAATAAATCAAGCCTATTGGATAGCCCTTGAGTATTGAGTCAATAACGGCGACTTCTCTCTTACCCCCATCGGAAGAATAAATATAGTTACGCTGATATTCCGGCTGAATAGTGAGTTTGCCAGATAAGCCGAATAGACCCTTACCCTCCAATTCATTATAGACGAATCCTTCGCAAATATCTTTGACTGTGATGCTGGTTTTTAAAGTTGTTTTCATATTATTTTGTAAGTTTTTAATCTAATACTTTGTATTTTAAATGTAATTCATCAAAGTCGTCTCCTCGTGAATCGTCTTTAATTCCTAATATCTTAATTACAAGAAATTTACCGTTATTGTTTTCAAATACCGCGATTTGACCTGTTCCTGCGGTTCTGGCGCGAGAAGACGAATCATATTTTTCGGGTTGAACTTTATCTAAATCGGAAACATCTTTTACAAGACGTACTGATTTTATTGTTGTTTGATCATTATAAAAGTGGATATATTCTTTACTCGCCTTTGACCATTGCGTATCAAATCGATAATTGTCTTTTCCAATGGTGTAAATACCGTTATTATTGGAGTAGTCAAAAAAAACTTCTCCTTCTTTATTTTCCAAAACATAACCTTTATTAGGATTATCAAGTTTGACCGTTTCCACTACTTTACTGTTTGAGATTTTGGACGATGGTCTCGCAACTCTTGCTGATAATCCATCTTTAGTTATTGAAAAATCTGCAATGTTCAAGATTAGTTCTTTGATAGATTTTCTAAAAATCCATATCGTAGCTAAGGCAAAGACTGGCCACTTTAATATTTCGATGTATTCCGTTATTTGCATAGAATTCCTTTCATCTTATTTTTTCTTATGTTTTATAAGTATTCTTGTAAAAAGTCTATTACCATTTACATATCCTCGGTCTAATTTGCCTGTCCAATTAGATTTAACCAATTTGGGCAATAGGCCCTCTTTAATATTATAATCACTCCCAACTATTTCAAATTGATCAGGATTATATTTATCTAAAAAAGTAATCGCTACACCCATTACGCCATCGTAATCACTTGGGATGGCATCAGGAAACTTCACCTCTATGGCATTATAATTATCGTACTTAGGATATGCTTTTTTACCATTGATTTCTTTGTGCTTACTATATTTCAAATTATCTTCCATCGTCATAAGTGGTACTGGTCGATAACGACGTCCATGATCGAGATTAGTGAACCAGAGTGCAGTATGTATTCCGATTAGTGGCTTACCATCAATAACCCTCCACCACATTCCTTGTGGCTTGTTTGCCATAACCCTTTCAGTGTATTCTTTTGGCGCTTCTAAAAACATTTGCTGACTACTCGTCTTATTTCCGAGCCATAATTTATTATCTTTGATTAGTGGAAATATCTCTTTCCCTGTGATAACGCTCATATTCCCTATAATAATAAATCTTTTATTGTAATCAAAAAGCTGTTTAATATAATCACGAAATAAACTGAAAGGTGGATTTGTTACAACAATGTCAGATTGCTCCAATAATTTTATACACTCAGGACTTCTAAAATCCCCGTCTTTCTCAAGTGGCGCCCATTCATTATGCTTATTTTCTTTTAACTGTTTGGCAACATCCTTCAAGTTGAATTCGCCATCGCCATCTATGTCGCGCACTTCGTTGATAATAAATTTATTGGCGGTTACTTTTTCACGGCCCTTTGATTTTGTAACAGTTTTGTCATCTCCGAACAACCCAAGTTGCGTATTAGCCACAGGAGAGGGTTTATAGCTCGTAGTAATAAGTCGCTTCAATCCAAGTTTGTTGAAATTGAGTACAAAATAGCGAAAAAAATTACTTTCATATGGATCGTCGCAGTTACAATATACTACTTTACCTCGAAACGTATCTATATTATATTCTAAATACGCTTGAATTTCTTTTTCAATATCGCTGTACTGAGTGTAAAATTCGTCATTCTTTACCCTTTTTGCATTAGTGAGATTGCTATTTGCCATAATTTATTTTACATCTTTTCTTTCGAGCACATCGAAACCATCGGCGATTGCAGCGCATAAAAAGTCTTCCAATTGGCTTTGATCTTCTTTTGTTTGTGCCTTATATAGATATGTGTAATAAAGCTGTTTCTGCTGCTGTTTGATTATTGCCGGCGCAAAGTTGTATTTCAAAAGCATTGCAGCCATTAGTAATCTCCCAACACGGCCGTTGCCATCTGAAAATGGATGAATTTGCTCAAACTTGCTGTGGACTTTAGCCAACAGCGAAATGATGTCGTCTGTTTTGTTTGCCGCATCTTTCATAACGGGCGGGATTAATTTAGGAACGCTCAAATAATTGGCAGTGGGCAAATCTGTGCCCCTAATTCTCACTGCGTGATCTCTGTATTTGCCTGCATCCGGGCGTACCCCGTTCATCAAAATGCTGTGCAGTTTAATTATCATCTCTTCGTTTATTTCTCCCTTTTGAGAGATGTAGTCAAACAAATAATTTAAAGCCGTTTGGTGGTTCTTTGCCTCCAGCTGTTCTGTCAAGCTTTTATTTGGCAGGGCAACGTTATCAAAAATAACTGCGGCTGTGTCTTTTTCATTAAGCGTACTGCCTTCAATGCTGTTTGAGTTATAAGTCAGTTTTAATATAAATTGGTCGCGGATATCCGGGTTTACCAAAATCTCTTCAACAACATTTTTATGTTGAGACGATTTTTGTTGCAATGCTTGTTTATTTGCAGTCAAAACATCTACCGGAATTACTTTCTGCCCCGTGACTTCCAAGAATAATTCATCTATTGTTGCCTGCATCTTCAATCGGGGAGTGGATTTACCGTTCCACCAGCTGTTTAGGGTTGCAAAAGACACGCCAAACCTATCGGCCAGTTTGGCTTGAGTCAGTCCAAGCATCCTTCTTATAATTTCTAATTTTTGTTTTAATGTCATAAGATTTTCATGTTTTACTCATTTTATCAAACTTTATATAGTTAGTCAAATAGTGCAAAACTATATAAAGTTGCCTTTTCGAGTCTTAGTGATATAATAAAAAATTATGGAGGTTGAATCAAAAGAAAAAATAATAAAACGGAGGAAGGAAATTGAGCAGGATATTTTGGAAATGCTTGAAGAAACCGAAAGCGATTTTGGTTTGCAGGATGTTTTGAATGTTATTTATAACGAAAAAGACAATGACGATATGATGAAGGCCGTTTCAATGTTTGATCGCGGTGGTGATGCGTCAGAACTGGAAAATGTGCTTGAGCTGGTAAGCGACGCCTGGAATTATTTTCCACACAAAATTTTAAAAGGCCTTTCTCCCGCCGAGAAAATTTTGGAATATCAAAATAAGAATAAAAATGAAAAATAAAAATCCTATTTTAGTTTCTGCCTGCCTCTTGGGCGTTAATTGCCAATACAACGGTGAAAGTGATTTTACCAGAGAACTATTAGAATTTCTTAAAGACAAAGGTGAGTTTATTGCCGTGTGCCCTGAAGTTCTGGGTGGCCTGCCTATTCCTCGTGAGGGCGCTGAAATTGTTGGTAAAAAGGTCAAAACTGCGGGAGGCAAAGATATGACGAAACAATTCTTAAAAGGAGCTGAAAGGGTTTTGAAAATTGCGAAAGAAAATAATGTTAAGCTTGCTATTTTAAAAGCAAAAAGCCCGTCATGTGGCGCCGGTTGGATTTACGACGGAACATTTTCTCGAAATCTAATTAAGGGCGATGGCTTGACGGCAGCATTACTAAAGAAAAATAAAATTAAAGTTTTAACTGAAAAGGATTTGATAGCCGGAAATTGGCCGAAATAAAGCACAAAAAGCCAGTGATATGACCGGATTTTTAGTTACAAATTATGTTCGTTAAAAATTGACTTTTTATATTAAATATTGTAATATGCAAACAGTTCGTCAAGAGTATTCTTGGCTTTGAAAACCTAACAATTCTTAGAAAAGGATCAGCAATGTCTATTCGAATCATGGCTGTAGCTGCTCCTGAGCTATCAGAGAGCAATATAGGCACACGAGTGCTTTCAAGTGAGGATCCGGCAAGTCTTTTTAATGCTTGCCGTTATGCAGCTTTTTTGGCTGAAAATGACATCGGGGCATGGGGAGATTCTAACTGGGCGACTTCACGTAAGTTGCGTAGAGAGACATTTTTACTGATGCACTCACTGAAGGAAAGCTTGCAAGCTTTTGAAAAACTTTTGGAGGGAATCCAGCCGAACATTTTGCTCATTGGGGCAATGTCGATTTGCTTGCCAGGAGCTGTGGCCTGTGCAAAAAGAGCCAAGGAATTGCTTGGTGATGATGTTTGTATTATTCTTGGTGGAAGACATGCAAGTGAAACCATCTACCAAGGACAAGACGGTCGTGTCGTGAATCATCCTGGCTCTCCGCTTAGACTAATGTCGGAGGGAAGAATCCCACAAGTATTTGATTTGGTTATTTCTGGAGAAGGGGAGCATATTATTGCTTGGATTGGAGAAAAGATTAGCGACTTGGAGTCGCAAAAAATCCAACCGACGATGATTAGTTCCTATCTTCAGGGGTCATTTCAAGTTCCGGGCAAATGGATAATGGGTTGGATAAACGAAGGAGAAGTTCGTGCCATAAAAGGCAAGAGTGGAAACTTCGACAGGAATTTGTTAGTTTCTCCAGTGGAAATGTTCGGAGTAAATTCTGCCTTTAACGTTTTTCCTGACAGATTAACCTCTCACATCTTCAGTGATACCGGAAGCGGATGCGTTTATGATTGCGAATTTTGCAGCGAGAGAAGAAGCGCAACTGGTCCGTTGGTTCAGATAGAAACGAGTGGAAATCGTTTGTTCAAACAAATGAAAGATACTGTTTCTATTATTAAAACCGATAGCCCATCATTTGGTGCGAGCGCATTCGTTGAGGATTCAACTATTTTGGGCGGTTCAAATATTGCCTTGAATAGGTTGATTGAACTTTTGTCTCAGGAAAAGCTGGATATTAAGTTCGGTGGCCAATTTACCATTGATCAGTTATCTTCAAGAGTAGAAATACTTAAGAAGATGAAAGATGTTGGATTAAGCTACCTTTTTATTGGTATGGAGACTTTAGATCCTCAATCGGTAGGCGGAATAAGCAAGGATGTGAAACACGGAAGTGAAACCTGGCTGAAAAGAACGGAAAATACAATCGAGCTATTACTTTCCTTGGAAATCCAATGTGGTATTTCTTTACTCTTTGGATTAGGGGAGAGTCACGACTCAAGAATTCGGCTACTTAACCAAGTAAGGCATTGGCGGAAGATTTACAAAAGTCCTCATCCAGTCGCCTTCAATTGGGCCGTTCAACATCCTTTAAGGGGAAATGACGGAAAGACCGGTTATCGTTATACTGAATGGGGATTGCCTTCCAGCTCGTGGCTGGAAGCATTCCGAGATTTCGGTGAAGCCTCTGTACTGTATCCGATAGCTGGGCAAAAGCCGCCGATTTTTGAAGAAGTTCAGGAGATAGCGGACTTTTGCAGCGAGTTGCTCGAAAATGACAAATATGCTACAATCAACCAAAAGAAAGGAAACAATGCATCATGATTACAATTTCTATCGACCAGCAACTTAAGAAGGCGGCCCCGAATTTGGTTTTGGGAGTCGTTTCTGCTCCGGTGGAAGTGACGAAAAATTCACCACCACTTTGGGCGGAGATCAACAAGAGGATTAAAGAGATTGAGTCGGAAATTACGATGGCATCTCTTTACAATGTTCCGCAAATCAAAGCCCTGAGGGACGCTTACAAGGCTCTCGGCAAAGATCCGGGTCGTTACCGTGGATCTCAAGAAGCTCTTGTTCGCAGGATTTTACAGGGAAAAGGGTTGTACAAAATCAACACCATTGTTGACATAAACAATCTTGTTTCTCTTGAAACCCTGCATTCTGTCGGAGCTTACAATGTCGACAACATTAAGTCGGCCGTTGTTTTTCGAGTTGGAAAGCCAGGAGAGTCGTACAAGGGAATCGGCAAGGAAGTGATTAACATCGCCGAATTGCCTCTCTTCGCAGACGATGACGGACCATTTGGAAGTCCAACGAGCGACTCTGAAAGGGCAATGATTACCATGGAGGCTAAAAACATCATGATCGTCATCATTTCCTTCACGGGGATAGACCACTTGAGGGGTCAACTTCAACGCACCACAAATCTTTTGTGCGATTACGCAGGTGCTCCAAGAGACAGAGTCGAAACCGTGATCGTCGAATAGGAGGTTGCTTTGAATAAGAAAGAAGATTTTTACGGAAACGGACAAGGGGATCGTTTGATCGACCCCCTTTTTTATCCTAAAGGCATTAAGCTTTTTTTGGAGGACGAGGAAAAACTTCTAAAATCGCTTGCGCCATTCTTCGATTTATTGATTGAGGTTGGGTGTATGCATGGCCGTTACCTCTGTTGGGCTATAAGGAGAAAAAAGTCTTACATTGGTATCGACGTCGTCGAGCGGTACATTTCTGCGGGAAAGCAAAGGCTTGGCGAATTAAAAATGTCGAGCGACCAATGTCGTTTCGTTTTAGGAGGTGCAGAAGATATCGCCGATATAATACATCCAAATGAGTTGGGTGTGAATATTGGTCGATGTTTGGCCTTCTTTCCGTTCAACAGCTTCGGTAATATGCCTAATCCAAAGACAGTCATGAAAAGCTTGGCGCAAGGCGGATTGTCATTTTGCATAAGTTCCTATAGAATCTCGCAAAAGGCAACGGAATGCCGGAAGAGGTATTATGGGAACTGTGGCTATGGAAGGATAAAAACTTCACGAAGACGAAATGGTGTTCGATTTTCGTCACCGGATGGATTGAGTACGATTGCATACGATCCCACTTTTCTAAGAGGAATGTTCGCTTCGAATAATGTTGATGTGAGATCAATGTCATTCTCACAGATTGGGATGGCATACCTTTCATCGAAATTATTCTCGGCGATTAACAGATAAACAAACAAGTGCGGGAGACATACTAAAAATGTGTCTCCCTTTTTTATATTTAAAAAATGGTATATATTTATAATATGAACGTTGAAGTTGAAATTAAGATAGAAATAAACAATTTTGAGGAAATTAAGGCTAAGGTGGCCGAAAAAGGCAAATTGATTAAATCAATAAAACAGATTGATGATTATTTTATACCAAGTCACAGAGATTTTTTTGTGCAAAAGCCGTGCCCAACAGAATGGTTGCGGATAAGAACAAATCCCGATAAAGTAATCTTTGAATATGATAAGGCCGTAAATATGACAGCGAACGGTGATTATGACTACGCAGAGGAATACGAAACAGTTATTTCCGACGCCGATGAACTCAAAAAAATATTAAACTTTTTAGATTTCAAAAAAGTGATAACGATTGATAAACAAAGGGAATATTGGGATTGTGGAGATATAGAAGTCGCGTTAGATAAAATTGAAGGACTGGGCACCTTTATTGAGGCAGAAGCAAAAGGAGATTTTAAAGATGCCACACAAGCTAAGCAGGCCTGCCTTAAATTTTTAAAGGAGTTAGGAATCGAAAACGCCGAAGACAGAGAAATTAAAAAAGGTTATCCCGTTTTGTTTTTAGAGAAAAATAATTAAAAAAATTATGGCAATAATAAAAAAGAAAATATGGCCGGAGTATTTTGAATCAGTATCATCCGGTAAAAAGAGGTTTGAATTACGATTAGCAGATTTTGATATTGCGGAAGGAGACACGCTTTTATTAGAGGAGTGGGATTCTAGAACCAAGGAATACACTGGAAGGACGATTGAGAAAAAAGTTAGCTTTTTGTTAAAATTTAAACTCGACAACTTCGGCCAAGAACAGGAAATAAAAGAAAAAGGGTTGTTAGTTATTCAATTGGATTAAGCATAAATTTAAACTCAGACCTCATTTTTTAATAATTTACTGGAAACTTTCCCTCCAGCATATCCACGGCTGCGTCCAGTTCGTAGGACTTCCAGCCGCTTAGTATGACGGTTCGAAGTTCACGCGCGGCTCGGAGCAAAATTAAGACCACCGAAAGGTGGTTTTTAATTTTGCTTTGTTGGATTCGAACCTTAGAAAGGGGTCGGGAAGGAGAAGTCCTTCCCGTGTTGGAAAACAGTCCTGAACAAAGTGAAGGACGTTAGAAACCGAGGGTTTCTAAAAAGGAGCGGAGCGACGCTGGTTCAAGCGAAGCGGAATCCTACCTGCACAATTTCAAGGTTAAAAGCCCTGTTTTTATTTGAATTTAGTCGTAAATGGGGTTTTGTGTTTAATTTAGTGTAATATATTACGTTCTGTTACGGCTAAGTCCAATATGGGGTTTGTGTAGAATATTTTGAGATAAATCAAATAAAATAACAACTCATTGGAAACACAAAAAACAGTACTTATAATAGAGGATGAAAAATTTCTACGGGAGGCGCTCGTAGACATTTTACGTTTCAAAAAGTTTTTAACGCTTGAAGCAAAAAATGGCAAAGACGGTTTAAATATTGCATTGTCAAAACATCCCGAACTTATTTTGCTTGATATTATTATGCCGGAGATGGATGGCGTGGCTTTGCTTAAAAAAATCCGGGAAGACGCTTGGGGTGAAAAAGTTCCGGTTATTATTTTAACAAATTTAAGTGCTACCAGTGAACAGCTTACAAATAATGCAGATACACAAAATCCAACCCAATATCTAATCAAATCAGACTGGAAGCTTTATGATATTGTAAAAAAAGTTGAAGAAATATTGAAAGCACAAAACACTTTATGATTGAACAAAATACCATTTTAGAATCAAATAATGTAATCCTTAGCCTTAAAATTTTAGCTAGGGAAAAAGAAATTGTAAGACGAAAACTGGCCGTGACCGCGGTAAAGCTTGCTGCAACGGCAAAAAAGCTGGCTATAACTGCCAAAGAAAAGGAGAGTGTTAGGCGAAAACTGGCTATAACTGCCAAAGAAAAGGAGAGTGTTAGGCGAAAACTGGCTATAACGGCAAAAAAACTGGCTATTACTGCTGCAAAGCTTGCCGTAACTGCAAAAGAAAAAGAAAGTGTAAGGCGCAGGCTGGCCATAACTGCATCAAAACTTGCTGCAACGGCAGAAAAGCTGGCTATCACTGCAAAAGAAAAAGAAAGTGTAAGGCGCAGGCTGGCTATAACTGCGGCAAAGCTTGCTGTGACCGCAGCTAAACTTGTTGTAACAGCGGCAAAGCTTGCCGCAACGGCAGAAAAACTGGCCGTGACAGCTGAGGAAAAAGAAAGTGTAAGACGCAAACTTGCAATAACAGCAGAAGAAAAAGAAGATGTTAGACGTAAACTGGTAATAACGGCAGCGGAGCTTGCTGTAACAGCTGAGGAAAAAGAAGACGTTAGACGCAAACTGGTAATAACAGCGGCGAAACTTGCTTTAGCAGCTGAGGAAAAAGAAAGTGTAAGACGCAAACTTGCAATAACAGCAGAAGAAAAAGAAGATGTTAGGCGTAAACTGGTGATAACAGCAGAAGAACTTAAAGTTTCTTATAAAACTCTTGAAAAAAAAGTGCTTGAGCGCACAGAGAGTCTTGAGATGGCCAGAGCAAAAGAAGAAGCTATATTACTCTCAATCGGCGACGGAATTATTGCTACGGATGAAAAAGGAAACATTATTTTTATAAATAAAACGGCAGAAAAATTGCTGGGCAAAAAAAGCAAAGAGGTTCTGGGAAAATTCTTTTATGAAGCTGTTGTTCTGGTAGATAAAAAAGGGGCGCCTATTCAATTAGAAAATCATCCGGTAAAAATGGCCCTATTAAACAAGCCTACTACTGCTATTACAGGAGCTATCTACTATCATTTACGTAAAAATAAAACAATATTCCCGGTGGTAATTACGGCAACGCCCGTTATGCTTGACGGTAAAGTAATTGGAACAATTAAAGTTTTTAGAGATGTCACTTTTGAACGAGAAATTGACAAAGCCAAAACCGAATTTGTTTCGTTGGCATCACACCAGCTTAGAACCCCTCTTTCTACTGTTAGCTGGTATGCGGAAATGCTTTTAACCGAAGACATGGGACATTTAAATAAAAAACAAAAAAAGTATCTGGGGGCTGTATATAGCAGTAATCAGCGGATGGTTGAGCTGGTAAACGCCCTTTTAGATGTTTCAAGTCTTGAATTAGGAACATTTGTGATTGAGCCGGAACAGACTGATATTTGCAAACTTACAGAGAATGTAATACACGAACAAAGGCCACAAATTGACGCAAAAAAAATGGTGTTTTCTTTTTCATGCGATGAAAAAATCTCACTTGTGCAGGCTGATCCAAAACTTTTACACATGGTTATGCAAAATATTTTATCAAACGCAGTAAAATATACTCCTGAGGGAGGCAAGATTGATTTTTCAATTTCGTTGACGGACTTACCTTCTCACAAAACCTTAAAGGGGCAAAATACAAAAAATATTCTTTTAAAAATTTCTGATACCGGATACGGCATCCCAAAAAACCAGCAAGATAAAATATTCACCAAACTCTTTCGGGCTGACAATGTTTTAGACAAAGACACCGATGGAACGGGTCTTGGGCTATACATTGTAAAATCAATTGTTGAAAATTCAGGCGGAAAAGTTTGGTTTACATCCTCGGAAGTGGAAAAAAATAAAGGCACTACTTTTTTTGTATCACTTCCTTTTAATGAAATAGAAAAAGTTAATGTGCTATAAAAATATATGATAAAAAAACCTTCAAAGAGAAAAATAATTTTGGTGATAGAGGACGACCGTCCCATGCTTGAGGTTATTAATGATAAACTTGAAAAGTGTGGCTTTGGCGTTATTACCGCCCGCAGTGTTGACCAGGCGTTTAATCCAAAGCTGGGCAAAAAAAATTTAGGGACTGTTAACGTTAGTAGCATCAAGGAAGCGCTTAAATATCTTGAGAACTTAGAGCGTGTTGATGCAATATGGCTGGATCATCATCTTGCGGGCAAAGAAGACGGCCTTGATTTTGTTAAAAAATTTAAAGCTAATGGCGCCCCGTGGAAAAAAGTTCCTGTCTTTGTGGTCAGCAATGCCGCCAACCCAAAAACAGTAAAATCTTATATATCTTCAGGAGTAAGTAAATATTATATCAAATCCAACCATCGGCTTGATGAAATTGTTAAGGATATAAACTTATTTTTAAGTAGTCCGTTAAAAAGAGAAATCAGCTAATTTTCGGTTTACAGTTTCAGATCTTTTGGCAGTCAGAGTAAATAAAAATCCCCTTTCGGGGATTTTTTGATATAGCTTTATCAAGTTTAATTTTAACGCTATTCTTGAACCAAAACTGTTGCTACATTTTGGGATTGGTCGCAGTCTATTAAAAGAGTTTTTGATACTAAATAGACATCCGGAAGAACAACAATTTTAAAGGTGTATGGCTTCATAACAAAAGTTATACCAACTTTAACTGTACGGGTTTGTGAAGATCGGTTGTCAATCATAATGCCGGTATTATCCTTATAAGTTACCGTATTTGGATGTGCCTGACACGTTGGGTCAAGTTGGATTCTTCTGTCTGCGTATTTTACTAAGGCGTTGGCATAAGAAATTGCCGAGGCCACGGTGCCGGTAGTTTGGTCGCTAACATCTTGAACTGAATCGGGCGTTACTGCTACCGGATTATTAGTTTGGGTATTAGTGGTGTCGCTTGTAGATGAAACAGAATTACTCATAAAATACCAAACAAAACCGCCAACTAAAATTAATATTAATATCGCCAATCCTATAATTATATTTTTGTTCATAATTTTTGTAATTATTTATCTTTTAAGTTAATAAATTCGACTTTTATATGTTGATAGCCCACTAAACGAGAATAGTGCGCTTTTATTATTAGCCGTATTGCAATACATTTTATTACAACAAAAACCGCCAGGAGAGGCGGTCTTCAATTTTTTAGGTTGCGTTGTTTAAAACGGAGATTATTTGGCCAAAAATTGTGCGGGGCATATACAACTTTTTCATTTTGCTTCTTATGTCTCCATGAACTGTCTCCCCCATCATGCTGTCTATCTTTTTATAAACGCCTTCAACCGAATCAAAATTTATAATCCAATCATTCAAACCTAAATTGTTAAATGTTTCAGAAACTCCCATATTGCAATTAACCATTGCCGGAGTTCCTGACGCAATAGACTCCTTTGCCACGTTTCCATAGGTCTCAAAATGGGACGGACTTATTACAACCCCCATATTTCTATAAAACGACGCCAGTTTTTTATTGCTTTTTGGTTTATGAAATGTAACTACTTTTGAAAGTTTTTTATATAGCTTATTATTCTTGTCTAAATCGGTGATAACGTTTACAACAAATTTATTCCCGTTTTTACTGTTATAATCTGCAAGTTCTTCGCAAAAGCGGACATTTTTTATTCCTGTCCACCTGCTTACTATTCCTATATTTCTCATTTCTACTTTGTTTTCTTCATCAAAAAAATGCGCTGAAACAGGATTTGGAATAACTGCCGATTTTTTGATTTTGTGCTTAAAAACTTCTCTTTCAACAACGCTTTTCGTTATTTTGGAAGGAAAAATATAAAATATGTCTTTTTTATCAAAACATCTTTCCATATCCAAAAATATTTTTCTTTGTTTCTTTTTCCAGTTTTGAACTTCTTTTGCCAATACTCCGTGATAGTGCAAAACAGCCGGAACATTTTCTCTTTCCGAAGCTAAAAGCAGACACCAGGGCATAAAGTATGTTCCGTTTATTAAAACCAGGTCCGGTTTTTCTCTTTTTATTGCCGTTTGATATGCCACGATAACTTCCTCATAGGCTTTTTTAACATCCGCCGAATTTTTTGCTTTGTTAACAACTTCTGCAATGTTAGGAACATTAATTCCAATGGATATAGTGCTTGTTTTTTTGTTATCAGTTTTTTTAAAAGTTTTAATTTTCTGGTTTTCTATATTCACAGCCACAATATTTAAATCGTTGCCTTTGCTTTTTTCAATAAAATCCATAAAAGACAAAACCACCTGGGCTATCCCGGCTGTCTGAGCAAGTTTTATGCTTGTTAATATTTTCATATTTGTAGTTTTAATAAAAAACTCAAACTTTACGAGGTCTGAGTCATTAGTGCTCATTTATGCTATGTATTAATTATATCATTTTATCTTATCTTTGTCAAGCATTTTGACCCACAAATCGCACTACCTGCCAAATTTGTTAACTCCCCTTCCATATTGCCTCTAATAAAAATCTATAAACTTATTAACGAGGCGGAGAAAATTGCTGTTAAAAAAACTGTTTTTATGTTTTAATAATAAAATATAAATATATTAGATATATATCGCTACACTAAAAATATGAATCGCGAGAAATTTGAAAGCAATCCGGAAGTTGCAGAAAAAATATCTCTTGAGGCTCCTGTTGTTGAATCGTTTTTAGACCCTGCCCGCGCAGCCGAGGTTTGGCCTGAAAAAATTACAACTAACGAAACGTTTTTACAACAAACTACAGAACGCAAAGAATTAAATGACCGGCTCAATGATATTTTTGATTGTTTACCAAAACCTGACATATCTTTTGAATCTGCAATTAAACAAGGGCATATTACAGAAGAACAGGCAGAAAAAGTTTATAAATCTTTAAGTAAATTATTAGAATCTGATCAAGGCTACAATCGTATAGCCCTTTATCTTCCGTTTGAATTAATGCCCGATAAAAAGTGGCAACCTGTGGGCGAAAAACTTCGACAGGCTTCAGAGCAATTTAGGCAATCATATATGAAAGCTTGGAAAAGCTTGCTTACGCAACATGACGTTCGCGCAAATTTTGTTGATGGCGACGTGCTTGAAGCAGAACACCGCAAAGGTGATTTACCACGCGTAGTTAAAGCTGCGCATCTTATACCAAAATTGGTTGAAAAAGGTTTTATGGGAGTTGAAAATGCCATAACGCTTATGGAAGAAAGCGATGACCCGGTATTAAAAAATAGTATTGCCGACGCGCTTGGCGTTCTTGCCGATATGGGCTTAATAACAAAAAAAGAGATTGAGCTTATGGAAAAATCAGAAGACCAACTGGTTCGCAGTATGGCGCATATTACGGCTTCCGGTATGCAAAAAAAAGAGCGGGCGGCCGGAACTAAAAAAGAATTGAAAAAAATTACGTTTTTATCTGTTAAAGAAAAATTGGCTAGAGAATTTTCTAAGATAGACAAACAAAAACAAGGCAATATTACAAAAAAAAGGGATGCTTGGCTGACGCAGAAAAAAAAGCAAGAAGTAATTGAGTCTTTAGGTGAAAATATAAGCCTACAAATTGTTGACGGTAATTTTGAGAGCAACACAACCGAAGAATTTCTCACGCAAAAAGCAGACGGCGCAAGCCAACAGGCATTAATTGAAGGCATAAGAAAAGCGATAGAATCTGTTGAAACAACTGATGCTAAAAAATCGCAAGAGCTTTATAATCAATATAAAGAAACATTGCTGGCGCTTTGGGAAAACAATAATTCTGAAACCAAAGAGGCTTTGGCAAAAACTTTCCGCCGGTTTTTTCAACTAGGCATTGTTGACAATATACAACTTGCTGAATTGAATATAACTGTTCCAAAATTGGCTGGGCCATTTTCTGAAAATCTTAAAACAGTGGAAAAAGAAATGGTTGAAGTGCAAAGTGCAGTAGCGTCAATTGAAACAAATCCGGAATTATCGCAAATGATTTATCCTATAGCTCTTGTGTTTGGCTCTAAATTAAAAGGATATGGCGCAGAAGATACAGATATTGATACCGCAGTATTAATAAAACCGGAAGTGCCTTTTAACGAACGAGAAAAATTACAAAAATTATTGAGAGACACTTTTTCACAAGAAAAAATTCAGGGAGAAGTTGTAGAATTTTGGCTCCAAGAAAAAGAAGGAAAATTGAGCGTTCGCGATTTTGATGAACATGACACACTGCTTGGCGAAAATTATTGGACATATATTCTTTTTGGCGCCGCGTGGCAAGGAGATAAAAATGCAATACGTGAATTGCGTGAAAAACTGCTTGTTCCGTATATGTATGATACAGATAAAAAAATTAAGGGACAGGATGCAAGAGCTTTATATCTTAGCGAGATAGAAAGGGACGCTCTGCAATACCGATTAATGCATAAAGGATACGAAAGGTCTTTTCCGTCGTACGGGGGCATTCATACTGCACATGCTGATGAAATTGACGGAGAAAGTATGTTTTATGATTCGGGTTATCGGCAACTGGCAACAAAACTTTTTGCCAGCAGAGTATTTTTACCAAAACTTCCCTAACCAAAAAATAATGCAATAAAAGAGCCCTCGATAAGACATTCTTGTCGAGGGCTTTGTGTTTCTACTTTTGCGCCGTAACGCTTAGTAGACCAAAGAACTATCTGCGACACTACAGCGAAGGGTTCTACCGATGCCGGTTGGCCGCTTGGTGGTGGGCAACGAATCGAGGCCCAACTTGTCCCACATGATGGCGCTACCCAGTTGGTAAAGCGCCGTGATGTAAAGCAATTCCGTCTGGCCGGCACTAACGTTGGGAAGCTCGATGACTCCAAGCGCGTAGCGCTTGAGGTTCTGCTCGAGCCTCGGATAATCGGAGCCCACCGAGACACGGAGCTGCTTTAGCATCTGGTCACGATTGACGGCACCGATGTGCGAGGGAAGGCTTGGGTTTTCCAAAGCCTTGCGGATCTGCTGGGCGTCATAGGCCAAGGCCGTGGCGACCAGAATTCCAGTTCCCGCAAAGATTTTGTTAATCCCTTCGATGACGCCTTCAGCTGCGTCGCGCAACCCGTCCGTCGGAGGAGGCGCCATCATGCCCGGGGGCATCATGCCACCGCCACCGGCGAGGGACGCTATGGCGCCCATCATCATCGCGGGGTTGCTCATCCCCTTCTGCCACGCATCGAGCCAATTGCTCAGCAGGCCGTGGAAGGAAGTTAACGAACTCCAGAGGTTCTGGTCCAACTTGGCCAGCAAAGCTGTCTTACGCGCCTGCGTGGCATAGCGGCCTGTTGCTCCCGGAATCGCAGCAAACACTTCCGCGTAGTTGTGCTCCGTGAGCATCCTCTGCATATCGAAAAAGTCTGACGGAACCGGTTCCTCAAGCGATTCGGCGAAGGTCTCCATCGCCTCCACGATGCGCTTGGGCAATTCGTAAAGGCCGACACGGTTAGCAAGCGCTGCGCTCACAGTACCGACGACCGTGTCGCGGTTGAACTTCAGCATACCGCCAACTTTGAGGGCCGCAAGCCACGAAGCATCGTCCGGGACAACCGGAAGGATGTCGAAATTTGCCACCGTGGCAAACGGCGCTGCCGTTGCCACGGGCTTGACTTCGGGAGCCGAGGTAATCGGCGCGAGTGGTGCGAGCGCCTTGAGCAAGGCAGTGGCCTTGAGAGGCTTCATACCAACATCGACGCCGGTGAGCATCTCCACGGTGAGACCGGCCAGGTCTTCCATCTTCTCGGCGCCGAGAGTACTAACAATCTTGTCGATCACGTTGAGGGGAACGCCCAACCCGATCAGCTTGGCGAGCATCAAGTCGCCAGGCGTTTCCGGCTTAGCACCGGCGGTCACAGATGCCGGCGCATCCATTGCAGAAGATCCTTTACCTTCGGGTTTCGTTTCTTCGTCTGACATTACATCACTTCCTTCTGTTGGAGCTAACCGTAAACCTTGTCTCGTTCAGTAGAACCAAACGAGACCACACGGACTGGAACGCCCAGCCCTTCTTGGAGAATATTGGCGCAAAGCGAGTAAAGTTTTTCCCGCTCCACCAATGAAACGTTTTGCGTTGTCAG
>Ga0247841_10007002_pt1 | contig 17003 bp, 17 predicted proteins | sample LaCruzMarch2015__2_FD_192410 | JGI IMG/M metagenome (GOLD analysis project Ga0247841, IMG submission 192410) | Freshwater microbial communities from meromictic Lake La Cruz, Castile-La Mancha, Spain - LaCruzMarch2015_18m | ecosystem: Environmental > Aquatic > Freshwater > Lake | place: Spain... | reverse complement strand
ATAGGGGCCAAGCACATCCTGCCCGTCGAGACTGTAAACCCAAACGTTGGCCGAAGATCCTGCTGCTCCCCGGACAGCGGTATTGATCTCTTTTTTTGCTTTTGCGGGATAAAAAACCGTTCCTTTGGTTGGAGCAAAATTTGCATAGTTTCCGATGGCTACATTGTATGAGGGGATGGGATAGGTGGGAAAGACCTGTCCGGAAAGGGTGCTGCCCAGCAGCAGAAGGAACACGGAAAAGAGGCAATTCGGTTTCATGGATAATTAAAAACTTTTGTAACTAACTGAAAATAACAAAACTATACAGAATAAAAATGTAAAGTGTTTTCTAAAAACAGTATAATTATCGACATGAATCTGTACAAAATCTATTGCGTTTCAGTCAATTGTGTTTGAATATCAATGAAGTAACAAACAAAAATGGCGTGCAATCTGCACGCCATTCTGTACCCGGCACGATGGGTTCAGGGATGTTTTACGAATGAAAAAGGAGAATCAGGATGTTGGTGAAATCAAATAATGGATTGTTCGGCCAATAATTTTACCAGGTTCAGGTTGTTCGATGCCTTGAATTGTTTTTTCAGGTGGTTCAGCAGCTTATCAACGCCCGATAAACTGATCTTGAGCATGTTTGCAATTTCCTTGTGTTTGTAACCTTCGGATAACAGTTTGACCAGTTGCCGTTCTTTTTCGGTGATTACGCTTTCCGGGTCCTTTATGGTCAGAAAGCATTTTTTGTCATCCTCATCATTCCGGGATCCGTAAAACACTGATTGCCCGGAAGCCACGCGGATGATGGTGTCTTTAATGGTTTGTTTGTTCTCTTTTTTCGTGAGGTACGCCTTCACCCCGGATCTAATGGCTCTTCGTTTCCAAACAGCGTTATCCTCTGTGGTATAAATGATGATTGGCTTTGAGGGGTAAGTGGTTCTCAGTTTCTTGATATTTTCAACCGGATCCTCATTCCGGATATACAGGTCGAGGAAGAAGAGGTCAAATTCCATGGTTATGGCCGGGTCGGTGGCTTCCTGAACCGATGGGGCGCTGCCGATGAAATCAATCTGGTCTCTCGATGGTCTGAAGATATTCCGTAACCCCGGAATAATTATGCGTTCATCGTCTTCAATGACAAAAATCCGTATCATATGATCATTTATTTGTTTGGTTTTACAGGTATGTTTATGGTCCATATGGTTCCCGTTCCCGGGTTCGATTTCAGTGTCGCCCTTCCCTCCAGGAACCCGGTTCGTTCGAAAATGTTCATCAGTCCCATTCCCCTGCGATCGTTCGTTTCCGTGTTGAAACCCGGTCCCGAATCCTTGTAGAAGATGAAAAAGGAATCGTTGTCCCAGCTTATGTCGACCTCAATGATCCCGGCATTGACGTGTTTGATCCCGTTGGTGAGCAATTCCTGGAGTACCCGGTAAACATGGTCGAATTGTTCTTTCAGCAGGGGAGGTTCTTCCCGGGTCATGGTGAGGTGGATCGGGATGGGCGAGAGGGCGTTCATGTCCTCGAACAGGCCTATGATCACTTCGCTGAAGGCATGTCCTTCGCGGAGAACTTTATTCATGCGGTGTGAAATCGATCGCAGGTGATTGGCCAGGTCGTGCAGGTGGTCAAGCAGCCGGTTTTTAAATTTTTCATCCGGAATATCCATCTCCTCAACCTGCCTGTTCATGGAGAAGATCATCGGTCCCACCAGGTCATGCAACTCCTTGGCGACCCTTGCCTTGTCATCCTCCTGCAGTTGAACGATCCTCCGGGCTGATTGGGTGAGCGACCGTTGGTACTTCAACCTGTTTCTCAGAAGGAAAAACGAGAAGATCAGCAACACGGCGAGGATGATCAAAAACAGCAAACCAATCCCGAACCACATGTTCCGGATATGTTCCTGCTTTGATTTCAGCTCTTCGCCCGTTTCACGTATGGCCTCATCCTTGCTTTTCAGGTCGAGGATGGCCGCCAGCAACCTGACCTGTTCCGACGCCAGGTTATTAAATGCCCGGAGCCTTGTTTGATAGGCTTTTCGTTCAAGATCAAAGGCCAGTTTGTGCTCCTTTTTGGCGATGGCCACATCGGCATAGGTATCATAGAGGTTCGAAAGCCAATCGAGGTCATTGATCTTTTCGGCAATGGGGATGGCATGCTCTGTGAGCGCCCTCTCCGCGCCTGTTATATCCCCTTTATCCAGCAGGGCATAAGCCATGTTGTTATAGGCGCCCATTTCGACCAGTTGCAGGTTATCCCCTTTACAATAGAATAGGATTTTTGCAGAATAGGCCAGGACAGAGTCCGGGTTGGAATGATGAACGGCAATATTGTTGTACATCGAAGCGATTTCTTCCTCATTTCCACCGGTTTTCATAAGAAGAAGAATTCCCTGTTGGAGTTTACATATCAATGAATCCGTGTTCTGCTCAAATTTAGCCATGTTGCCAATCGCCACACCCATCTGTTTGGTTAGGTTATGCAGCGATGCAACGATATAGGAGCTGTCGTACATCCTCAGTGAGGCTTTGGTATCACCGGTGGTATGGTAAATATTTCCCAACAGGTTGTAAGCATTCGAGATTACTTCATAATCTCTCTTGGGGCGGGCCAGCCTGATGCAGGTATCGATGAGCGAAATGGCCGTGGTGTAGGCATAGGCAGTGTAATGAAGGTTGGCGATGTTGTACAATACCTGGGGAATTTCGCGGGTTACCCGGTATTCCCTGGCATATTTCAGCGCCCGGTTGTAGATCACATAGGATGAATCTTTATGGTAATAGCTGTAAACCAGTCCCAGCATCTTCATTGATTTCACGATGGATGCGGCGTCGCCGATCTGTTTTGAAAGCTTCACCGCGTCGCCGGCATAACGGATGGCGAGCCGGTTATCGTTAACCTTATGCCGGTCGGCAAGGGCATTCAACCGTGAAACGGAGTCGGGCAGCTTCGCGGAGAGGACGACCGGATTCCCTTTCCCGGCTTCCTGTTTTGGCTTCCTGTTGCAGGAACTGTCCGTCATCAAAAGGCAGGTGGCTGCAAGAAATATAAACAATCTAAAGTACATGGGCTGTTTATTGGAACACATAACCTGATTGTTAATTGCGAAGGTAACAAATAAATCAAAGTGTTCAGGAAATGGTGCCGGGTAAAATTGTTTGGTTTAGCGTCACCGGGAAAGTTTTTTCAAGTTTTTACGCGGGTTTGTAATAATTTGCAATCCTTTTCGTCTTATCGTCACATGAACCTCGAGGAATTCAAAATACAGGTTTACCCGCTGAAGAACAAACTATACCGGTTTGCCAAGCGGATGGTGGAAAGCGCCGAAGAAGCTGAGGACATCGTTCAGGAGGTCTTTATCCGGTTGTGGAACAGAAGAGAAAGGCTTGATGAATACCGGAGTGTGGAGGCGCTGGCCATGGTGACCACGAAAAACATGTGCCTTGATAAGCTGAAAGCCAAACGTTTCCCGGTAGAAAGCATGGACAATCACCGGATTTTCCTTGAAAACATGCCGATGGAAACCAAAGCCGACCATTCGGAACTGATCCAGGGAATTTACCAGGCCATGCAGAGTCTGCCGGAACAACAACGGATGATCATGCACCTGAGGGATGTGGAGGGATATGAATTTGAAGAGATCGCCGGGATTGTGGAGATGAACGAAAATGCCATCCGCGTGGCATTATCGCGGGCAAGGAAACGGATACGGGAACTGTTGATAAATGCAAAGGAATATGAATATCAAAGAAATTGAGATCCTGCTTGAAAAATATTTCGGGGGGGAATCGAGTCTGAAGGAGGAGAAAATACTGCAGGAGTTCTTCTGCAGCGGAGAGGTACCCGAACACCTGAAACAGCATCGTCAGCTCTTCGGGTTTTTCCGGGATACCCGGGGTGAAATCCTTGCCAATCCTGCATTTGAACAGAAACTGGAGGAGAAATTGTGCATGCAAAAAGAGGAAACTCCCGTGATCAGTTTGCAACCACGCCGCGCACGGTTTTTGTACGTGACCGGTATTGCTGCCGGCGTGCTGCTCCTCGTGGGACTGTTCTTCACCTTTCAGAAGGAGGTGTTCAATAAACCGGAATCCCAAACCGCGGTAACCGGTACCGCCCTTGCCTATGCCCAGGCTCAACAGGCGCTGATGCTCGTTTCCGAAAATTTCAACAAGGGAATGGATAAGGTTCAGTACCTGTCGGAATTCAATAAAGGAATAGAAAAGATGCAAATGTTATCCAACTTTTATACCTATCAAACCCAGATTATTAACCCGGACCTGACCAAATAAGCGTCCATAAAACCCAGAAAATCATGAAAAAGTTATTGTTAAGTTTCGCCGTAGCCGCGTTCCTGATGATTGTCAGCTTCGCGAATGCCCAAAGTCCGATCGATAAAATCTTCGAAAAATATGCCGGACAGGATGGTTTCACCACTGTGAACCTTTCCAGGGAGATGTTCCAGATGTTTCAACAGATGAGCGGTGGCAAAGACAGCTCAGAAGTGGAATTGAAAGAGATACTGGACCAGTTGACAGGATTGAAAGTACTGATGTTCAATTTCGATTCTACCAAGGTCGTCAAAGCCGTTGCCATTTACAATGAATTCGCCGGGGCTTATCCCTCTTCGGTGTATAAAGAGATGATGTCGGTGCAGGAAGGCCGCCAGTACCTGAAATTTGTGACCAAACAGGATGCCGGCGGCAAAGTGGTCGAATTTGCCATGCTGATGAAAAATAAAAACGAAGTCGGTGTGATCAGTTTAACCGGCAATATTGACCTCTCTTCCGTTTCCAAGATCTCCAAAATGGTGAATGTTCACGGCATGGAGCATATGGGAAAATTAAGGGAGAAGCATTGATCTGTGACCTCTCCCCCTGCCACCCTTCATTGGGAGGGGTAACGGGGTGAATTCTCAAGCCATTCGGGTTGTCGCAAAAGAGGAAATCTTTTGCGACAACCTTTTTTTATAGATGCACCACCAATTGACCGGTAATCTCCCCCTGAATATTTCCCGGTCGCTCATCCAGCCCCGATCCCATTGAGTTCCGGTCGGTGTAACAGGTCAGGGCGCCCCTCAGCCAGATATCGAGGTGCCTTGTAAGACCGGCGTTAAACACCGTCAGCAATTTCATTCCCCTTCCGGAATAGGCCGGAACGCCACAGGCATACAACACATCGGGTTCGTACACGTAAATGCGCTGATCGTAATCGGCGATGTCGAACAAGGCGTAGCGGATTTTGACTTGCAGCGGGAGTTTCAAGGGTTTGATGGCCATCTCCTGGTAAACCAGGTATCCATATTTGCGTTGTTCCTCTTCACTGCCTGTTCCCCTGACTTCCAGCCTGCTTCGCAAGGTGACAACCGGCGATGTAACCCAATCCAGTTGCACGCGATAGCTATGGGAACGGGTATCGACCAGTTTGGAGACCAATCCGGAGGTTGAGCTGTTCATCCTGAGCTGTTTCCCCTCATATTTTCCATGGATCATAAGGTTTCGTGAGGCTTGCCAGCTGAGCATCAGTCCGAATTCCGTACCCCGGGTGGGACGGTCGCACCGGTATTTCAGCCATGGGAAGCCAAAGAGGTCACCGAAGGCAGAAAGTGTTACGCGGGGGAACAATCCGGCCTGCACCGATACGTAGATCCCTTTTTCATTCGCGTTGGCGCTGTTCTGCCCGAATGCATTGGAAAAAAGGTTTTGGTACCCCGGTGGATAATTCCGGCAGATCAGCATCAGCGTAAATCGAGGATCAGGTGACAGTGAAGTGCCGGCAACGAAGGCGATGGCTGCATTCCGACTCCGGCTGATCTCCCCGAAAAGGTGCATCCAGCGATACCGTATCTCGAAATCCAGCCCGAAATTCAATTGTTGATCACCCCGGAAACCGAACCGGTTGTAAGGTTGCTCCTTCGGTTGAAGGTTGGCCGACCACCTGACAAACAGTGCCGTGATCCCGATTTTTAACCCAAGGTTCAGCGCCGGCGAGCAGGAATACCGGAAATGGCCACCCGCGACCAATTCCTTTATGGCATTCCGGTCCGATAATTCGGCTGCCGTGCGGTGATATCCGGTTTCGAGGAATGAGCTTACAATAGGTGAAGATCCTTCCAGTGTATCAGGATTCAGGATATTCGCATCCCTTCTATGGTAGGAACAGAATCCTGAGAGCCCGGCATTTTTGATTTTCAATGTTGCTGCAATTCCGCGCAGGTACGAGGTTTCATTCATGCTCAGGCTTGGTTTGATCCCTTCGGTGATGGTGAGCCCGGATGAAAAACCGGGCGCACTTCCCAACGAGATGCCTGAGCCGAGCGTGAGACCTTGTCCGTAGCTGGCACGGAAGTTTCCCACGATCAGGTTTTTCAGGATTCCCAGGTTGCTGAGGGTGAGGTTGGCCGCATAATGGTCCATGCCCCATTTCTGGCCCCCGGAAAAAAATTGTTCACCGGGATCTTTTTCCCCGGCCAGCCCGATCTTCAGCTTATCGAACCAGCTCCAGGAACAGCGGAAATAGTAACGTTGCGGATCTCCCGCGTACATGGGCTGATCCTGTGTTCCTGCTGAGTTTACTGGAGGGAAATACCCGGCTGGTTTCGGGAAGGCCTGTTCATACCGTACAAGAAAATCATACCGCGCAAGCTTAAGAAGGTTTTTGGGAGTTGGCGCCGGAACAACGGAAACCGGTTCCATGACGATGAAGGGGGCAATTCTTTTCACGGTAAGCGAATCGAATCCGGGAATGCTTTGCAATTCATAAATCGAGAGTACCTCTCCATAGGTTTGCACATACTCCAAGAGGTTTTTCCGTTGGAGTGCCGATAAAAAGGTCAGCCTTGACACCTCTTCACCGTTTGCTGCATTGAGATTGACCGGATGTTGCTGGAGTTCCGTCAACTCCTCCTGCAGATCCGGCTGAATGTTTTCCAGGTCTGTTCTGGCGGAGAGCGCTTCAATCTGATCTCCCAGTTCCTCGGTTTGGGAAAACAGGTTCATGGACGCCACAACCATCAGGGTGCACAGGTAAAAATATATTTTTTTGCCGTCAACTTTAGCTGACGGAAAAAAGAATTCCTGAAATTGGGCTTTAGCCCAATTCTTTTTTATCCTTGTTCCAGCCATATTTTGCAATGAATTCATCTACCTCCTCCGAAAATTGTTTTATCTGATGATGATCCTCCTGATTCTCAATATATGTTCTGATAACATTAAGTTGTGATTCTGCTACAGATACAGCGAAATAATCATCCTGCCAAAGAAATTTTGTTTTAAAAAATCCTTGCTTATTAAGCCAGTTTGATGATTCCCCTTTGATAAGTTGTGCGATTTTACTGATGGATTGATCTTTCCCCAAAGAAATCAAACAATGAGCATGATCAGAATATCCATTGATACGATCCAGCCAGATGGATTTCTTTCTTGTATTTTCACGGATATGTCTGAATAGTTCCAATCTGATTTTTTTAGCTAAAACAGGTTGGCGGTTCTTTGTTGCAAAGACAAAATGAATCCAGATTTTTACATATGACATAATTGAGATATTAAATGAAACATTATGATATTGATTGGTTTTTGGGCTAAAGCCCATTTTATTCTGGCATCTGTGATCTGTCATCTGTCATCCGTCAGCTAAAGCTGACGGCAATTTGAGCTAAAGCTGACGGCAATTCGGGCTAAAGCTGACGGCAATTCGGGCTAAAGCAGACGGCAATTTTTTTGATTGGCTCTATTCATTTTTATATTTATTTTTTATCTGGTAAATCAGTGATGCTCCCGGTGAGAAACCCAGCACCATGTTGTAACCCGATGCCAGGTCAAACCTCCATTGGCTGAATTCAAGCCCGATGCCGAAACTGAAAAGGGTAGGATTGGTTTGCACTCCGATCCTGGCGGAGATCAATCGCACAAAATGGTATTCCGCACCGGCACGGAAAACAGGTTTGTGGTCAAGGTCTTTTTCCGCTTCGAAGGTGACCATGAATTCTTCCGAAAAAGCATACACTCCGCCCAGCCGGATGACAACGGGAAGCATCTCTTTCGGTTGCGCAACAATGGTAACGGGTACGGGATTCAGGATGTGTACGCCGACGGAGATGTGCCGCTCCGCTTTGAACAGCAATCCCAGCTCGCAGGAAAAAAGGTTCTTTGAACCATATCCTTCGCCGGCATGCACGCGGTAATAATCGAGTTTTACCCCTGCAGCGAAGTATTTACCGAATTTACGGGCATAGCTGAATCCTGCCCTGATCTCGTTGAACAGGGCAGTCCCGGAGTAATTCAGGTCAAGCCCGAACGACCCGGCTGCTGAACCATAAACCAGTCCAAGGGAGGTATAGGTCAACTCCTTCAACAGGAACCTGTTTTCGCCATGAATTCCGGCGCCCAACCCCTTCATCCATGCCGTTCCGGCCGGGTTGTTGTGCACCGACCAGAAGTCGGAAAGTGCCACGGAACTGTTTCCCATTGCCGATGACCGGGCGCCGGCTGCAGAGAATTCTCCAATGGAATAGATGCTGCTCCATATCATCAAAAGAAGTCCAGTTAAAATTCCCCGGAATGTTTTCATACGATCTCTTTATGCTTAATCCGGGATGAAGTCAAAAGGTAATATGGGGATGGAGAAAACTTATTAACAATTTTGGTAATTTTGCCTTAAATCCAAGTGCTATGAAGAAGGTAATCTCCTTTCTGGAGGATCTGCAACTCAACAACAACCGTGACTGGTTTCAGAAAAACAAAATGAGGTATGATGAGGCAAAGCAAGAAATGGAGGCATTTGTGAATGCCGTCATTCCTGAGATCGCCCTGTTCGACGATTCGGTTCGCTTTGTCACGGCGAAGGAATGCCTGTTCCGGATCTTCCGCGATGTACGGTTCTCGAAGGATAAGGCGCCCTACAAAATCAACATGGGAGCCTGGATCACCCGGTCGGGAAGGAAAAGCTGCGGCCCCGGGTACTATGTTCACATTCAGCCGGAGGGATCATTTTTATCGGGTGGAGTTTACATGCCCGATCCCGATACCCTGAAAAATATCCGGAAGGAGGTCTATTACAACGTGGAGGAGTTCAAAGCGATAATGAATGGGAAGAGCTTTAAAAAATACTTCACCGGGTTGGATGATATGGACCGGGCCAAGCTGGCTCCGCGTGATTTTCCCAAAGACTTTCCCGATGTGGAATTACTCAAGAACAGGCATTTCACCTCGAGTCATCCCCTAACGGAAAAGGTGATCCAATCACCCGGTTTTCCGGAATACGTGATCAGGGTATTTCAGGCCATGCTGCCGTTGAATGCATTCCTGGGAAGGGGCATCAGCGGGTAGGATGGCAGAGAATTTTATTTCCTTATGAAATGGGGCATCTCTGGAGGTATTTCCAGCGATAATTCAACGAAGCCTTTGAATTCCCCTTCGTTGAACCAGGGAGTTTGATAGATCAGTTTCTTTTTACCCTGTTTCTCAATGGTGTAAACATTTTTTTCACGCCCTTCAATCATCTCCCTGAGTTTCTGCCGGGAAGTTTCGTTGTGGCATTTGAACATGTTCGTGCCGATCAGGTCTTTTCCTCCCTCTTTTTCAAAATTCCGGATCGCGGTTTCATTCAGGTAGGTGATGTTGCCCTCCGCGTCGCTGACAATCACGGCGCCATCGAGTTTTTCGATAAATTCCATGGTGATAAAATTAAGATTTGATTAGTCCAGACGTCCGATGACTGTTTGTTTTCCGGTCACTTTCTGTCCAAGAGCGACCTCCAGTTTCGTGTTGACGGGAAGAAGCAGGTCGACCCTTGATCCGAATTTGATGAATCCAAGTTCTTCACCCTGGCTGACGGGTTCTCCCACTTTGGGATAGCATTTTATTCGGCGGGCAACGGCTCCTGCAATCTGCCGGATAAGGATCCGGTGATGATCTTTGGTCTGGATGACGGTCGTGGCGCGCTCATTTTCGAGTGAAGCCTTTGGATTGAAGGCCACCATGTGTTTCCCGGGATGATAGTAATAATATACGATCTCACCGCACATGGGAAACCAGTTTACATGAACGTTGCTGGCCGACATAAATATGGAAACCTGGATGCGTTCATCTTTGAAATACTCCGGTTCAATGGTACGTTCAATGACAACAATCTTCCCGTCGGCCGGGCAAAGGATCACCTTTTCACCCCCGTTGGCAATGCGCACCGGGGAACGGAAAAACCGGACAATGAACAGGAAGAAAATGAATCCGGAGAGATAGAGAACCCAGTGAAACCAGGTCTGTTCCGGAAAGATGTGGTTGAACGTCAGCAGAACTGCTGCAACGAATAAAAAGACGATGATGATGGTCTTAAAGCCTTCTCTGTGTATAGTCATCCGATATCAGATTCCGTTACGTAAAATAAAATACAAAAATACAAAAGGAGCTGAAATAAGCATCGTGTCGAAACGGTCAAGTATGCCGCCATGTCCGGGAAGTATGGTTCCGGAATCCTTGATGTTCAGGCTTCTTTTGAAAAGTGATTCAACCAGATCCCCGTACGACCCGAAAACCAGAACAATGACAGCGAGAACCAACCAGTCGGCAAGGGGAATATCTTTTACCAACACGAATAATCCCATCGCTGTAAGCAATGAGAAAATAGCGCCGGCAATGGTACCCTCCCAGGTTTTTTTCGGTGAGATACGCTCAAAAAATTTATGTTTGCCGAATTTTTTCCCGTAAAGGTATGCCCCGGTATCGAACACCCAGGTGAGGAGAAAATAGCCCAGCAAATAGGCCGGAAATCCTAAAAAAAGAACGGATTCACTGCCGTTGATCACATTCAGCACGGCCAGGGGAAAGGCCACGTAAAAAACGCCGGTCATGGTGATGGCAATGTTGACCATTGGATGGGGCTGTTTCCGGTAGATCTCAAGGATAAAGGAAAGAAAGAAAATGACGACTCCGAGATACAACGGGAGGAAGTACCATAGGAGATGTTCAAACTGCAGTTGACAGAGGGTCGACCAGGTTACCGAGAGGTAAAGCAGCGTACCCGTGATGACCCCGTAAATGCGTTGCGGCCTGTAATGCGCGGTAGTGAACAGGGAAAAAAATTCCCATAGGCCGAGGATGCTGATGATCAGGAAGAAACCTGCAAACAGCCACCTGTCGAACCAGAGTGCAAAGAGCAGCAGGAATACCATCGAAAGTCCCGTGATGGTCCGGGTCCAGAAGTTACTCATTGGATTCAAACCGGTTTACGATCTGCTTTGCTTTGATGATATCGGTTACCGGCACATGTATCTGGATATCCCCAAAGCTCAGGTAGGATGAGTCCTGTTTGTTAATCTCTATGGCCGGGATATTTTCTTCGGTGAGCAATGCCTTCAGCATCTCAGCCTGATACAACTGAGATGTGCTGTAAACCTGTACCCATTGTTCTTCCATATTATTCGTCTTTGGATGGAGCAGTGTCGTCGATTAAAAAGACATACACCTCTTTTGGACCATGGGCGCCCATGACGAGGGTTTTTTCAATATCGGCCGTGCGGCTGGGTCCGGTGATCATCGAGATCATGGAGGGATATTGCTCCTTGTATTTTTTCTTGATGTTCTGAAGCGCCTGTTTGAGATCGGGGACCAGTTGGGAAGAATACCCGAGTATTATGTGTTTTTCAGGATACACGATGATCTTTCTGCCCTGGTTGATCCGTGAAGAGACCATGATGGTACCCAACCTGGCGATCAGGTACTCGCATCGAGTAATTCCAATGGTTGCTTCGGGGAATGCTTCCGGTTTGGATTCAAAGGGTATGCCGCCGAGCCGGAGAATATGCTGTATGGCCGGGTCCTGGCAGAAGAGGACGGACCAATCTTTTTCAAGGATAAACGATTTGAGGTTACTGATGAATTCGTCTTCGCTTTCACAATAAACAAATTTCCCGGCAACCTTGACCAGGGCTTCTGCAAAGGCGACATCGAGGGGGCCGGTTATCTCATGGAATACCGGTGATTCCTGGTCGATGATGGGGAAGGGAGGCTCGGTCTTTTCGATCAAAGCGTCCCTGACCTTCTTCAGCACTTTTTCGCGTGATGTGCTCTCTTCCATGATCCGTAATAAAGGTATTTAAACCTTACCGGAGGTCTCTGCTGGAGGCGATTCCGGTTCAGGTGATTTTGGATTTTCCGGTTTGGCAGGAACAGCTTCAGCCACGGGTACAGAAAGGGCAGGGAGAGCTGGTTCTTCCTTGTCCCAGGGTCTTTTCCCGAAGATGTGTTCGAGGTCTTCGCGGAAGATCACCTCGCGTTCAAGCAACAGGGTGGCCAGTTGTTCCATTATATCTTTGTTATCGAGGATGATCATTTTGGCCCGGGTGTAAGCTTTTTCGATGATCTCGCGTACTTCATGATCAATGACCTCGGCAGTTTTTTCGCTATATGGTTTCTGAAAGGTAAATTCGGTCTGGCCGGTGGAGTCATAATAACTGATGTTTCCGATCTCCTTGTTCAGCCCGAAATAAACTACCATGGCGAAGGCCTGTTTGGTGACCTTTTCGAGGTCATTCAGTGCTCCGGTGGAAACCTTGCCAAAGAAAACCTCCTCTGATGCACGTCCGGCCACGGCTGCGGTGATCTCATCAAACATCTGTTCGTAGGTGGTGATCTGGCGCTCTTCCGGCAGGTACCAGGCAGCACCCAGCGCTTTCCCGCGGGGAACAATGGTGACCTTGACCAATGGATGAGCGTGTTCGAGCAGCCAGCTTACCCCGGCATGACCTGATTCATGGAAAGCAATGACCTTCTTTTCGTGCGATGAAATGATCTTGTTGCGTTTTTCCAGTCCTCCGATGATGCGGTCGATGGCATCAAGGAAGTCCTGTTTGCCGATGATGATCTTGTCTTTACGGGCAGCGATCAGCGCTGATTCGTTGCAAACGTTGGCGATGTCGGCGCCGGAAAACCCGGGTGTTTGCTTGGCAAGGAAGTCGATGTCGAGCGACTGATCCAATTTCAGTGGTTTTAAATGCACCTTGAAAATGGCTTTGCGTTCTTCCAGGTCGGGAAGTTCGACATGGATCTGACGGTCGAATCTTCCTGCCCGCATCAGGGCCCGGTCGAGGATGTCGGCACGGTTGGTGGCTGCCAGGATGATGACCCCGGCATTGGTGCCAAAGCCATCCATCTCGGTGAGCAACTGGTTGAGGGTGTTTTCACGTTCATCGTTGGCACCGGTGATGGCATTGCGGCCACGGGCACGGCCAATGGCGTCAATTTCGTCGATGAAGATGATGCATGGAGCCTTCTCCTTGGCCTGGCGGAAGAGGTCGCGAACGCGGGATGCTCCTACGCCGACAAACATTTCCACGAAATCGGATCCGGAGATGGAGAAAAAGGGAACTTTGGCTTCACCGGCAACGGCTTTGGCCAGCAGGGTTTTTCCTGTTCCCGGGGGGCCAACAAGCAATGCCCCTTTCGGGATCTTGCCCCCGAGATTGGTGTACTTGGAAGGGTTTTTCAGGAAATCCACGATCTCCATCACCTCTACCTTGGCCTCCTCCAGTCCGGCCACGTCATTGAAGGTAATGCTGACGCTGGTATCTTTATCAAAAAGCTGTGCTTTCGACTTTCCGATGTTGAAGATCTGACCACCGCCGCCACCTCCCTTGCTCATGAAACGCATGATCAGAAACCAGATTCCAACCAGGATGATGATGGGGAGAAGGTAACTGAAAATATCTCCAAAAATGTCTTTGCGGGTGTCGGTTGAAGGAGGATAGGGGTATTGTTTCTTGAATTCCGCGATCTGAGCTTCAGGGACACTGTCACGGATCATGCGTGAAACGGCACTGTCGCGGGTATCTTTGATCAGTCCGTGAAAAATTTCCTGCGATCCGACCTGGTAATAGTATTGGGGATTGGAAGCAGATGCAGAACTCCCAAAACTACGTTTGTTGAAATCCTTGTAAGTGGTATCGGTCTGGAGTTTGGCCTTCTTGATATAGATCTCAGCCTTTTCCTTATTGATGATGACGATTTTCTCCACATCCTGTTTGAGCAGCAGCTCCTCCAGCCTCGGCCAGGCGATCTCTTTCAGGGGATTGGTATAATTGAAATACTGGATGGCAATAAAACCGATCGCGAGGATTAAATAGATCCAATAAAAACTAAATTTTGGTCTTTTGCCTTTTGGGGGAATGAAACTTTTTCCTTTTTCTGCCATTCTGTCTGATTCGAGATGAAATATCGCTTTGTTTATCCGGTCGTTTCCACGGTTACAATCTCTGCATCTCCCCACAATTGCTCGAGGTTATAGAACCTTCGGCGTTCTTCCTGGAAGATATGGACCACGACATCACCATAGTCAATCAAAATCCATTCCGCATTTTCAAAACCCTCCCTGTGCCATGGATTAAGTCCGTTTTGTTTTTTCACCTCTCCGATAACGTGATTGGCGATGGCCTCCACCTGGGTACGCGAATTGCCGTGACAAATCACAAAAGCGTCGCAAACCGATGACTTTAACTTCATGAAGTTCAACACGACCGGGCGGATCGCTTTTTTTTCAAGCATCGCGCCGGCAATGGTGTCGGTCAACAATTCGAACGGGCTTTTTATCTTCTTTCTGGGCATGCAAAAATGTTTGGTTGCGCCGGCAAAGGTAAGTAATTAAAAATTAGGTTTCAATGCATAAGTTTTATAGAATTCCGTAATGCATTTCACCGCCTCCTCTGCCGTATCGACCACCTCGAAGATATCGAGATCCTGCGGATTGATGTATTGCTCGGCAAGTACCGACTTTTTCAGCCAATCGATCAGTCCTTCCCAGTACTCTTTTTTAACCAGGACAATGGGGAAACGGACCAGTTTATGGGTCTGGATAAGGGTTATCGCCTCGGTGAGTTCATCCAGGGTGCCGAATCCGCCGGGAAGCGCGATAAACCCCATGGAATAGCGCATGAACATGGTTTTACGGACATAGAAATAATCGAAGTTGATCAGCTTGTTCCGGTCGATAAAGGGGTTTGGATTTTGTTCAAAAGGGAGGGAAATGTTCAGCCCTACGGATTTTCCGCCGGCGAAATGAGCCCCTTTGTTGGCGGCTTCCATGATTCCGGGTCCGCCGCCCGTGATGATCCCGAATCCATTTTTGGTCAGGAGGTAAGCAATCTCTTCAGCAAGTTTATAGTGATGGTAACTCTCCTTGGTTCGGGCAGATCCGAAAACAGAGACACAAGGACCAATCCGGCTAAGCTTCTCGAAACCAGCCACCATTTCCGACATCACCTTGAAGATCTCCCAGGTATCGGTGCTGATGGTCTCTGACCACGATTTGGGTTGAAAGGATTCTTTCAGTTTTTCAATGTCTTTGGTTTCCATAATGATAAGTAAGAAGTTAAAACTTAAAGATCAAAGATCAAAGCTCAAATCTACAACTTAAAATTTAAAATTTTTCATCCGATATTTTTCATTGATTGATCCAATATGCCTTTCAGGTGCAGGGCGGTGTAGCTTGTTGCATGGTTGATCACCTCTTCGGGTTTTCCTTCCACGATGATCTGTCCGCCGCGTTCTCCTCCTTCAGGTCCGAGGTCGATGATGTGATCGGCTGTTTTGATCACCTCCATGTTGTGTTCGATCACCAGCACCGTATTGCCTTTGGATACCAGTTTGTTCAGTACGCACAACAGCACTTTCACATCTTCGAAGTGCAGTCCTGTTGTAGGCTCATCGAGAATGTAAAGGGTGTTTCCGGTATCGGTTTTCGACAATTCGGTAGCGAGTTTGACCCGCTGGGCTTCACCGCCCGAGAGGGTGGTCGATTGCTGTCCGAGCGTGATATATCCCAATCCCACCTCGTTCATGGTCCGTATTTTATGGACAATCATCGGAATGTTTTCAAAAAACTCAACCGCCTGTTCGATGGTCATGTTCAATACGTCGGAGATGGATTTTCCTTTAAATCTCACTTCGAGTGTTTCACGGTTGTATCGTCGTCCGTGACAGGTTTCGCAGAGCACGTAAACATCGGGAAGGAAATTCATCTCGATCACGCGCAGGCCGGCGCCTTTACAGGTTTCGCATCGTCCGCCTTTCACATTGAACGAAAAGCGACCGGGTAAATACCCGCGGATTTTGGATTCCGGGAGTCCGGCAAACAACTTCCGGATGTCGTCAAAGACCTTCGTATAGGTAGCCGGATTCGATCGAGGAGTGCGACCAATCGGCGACTGATTGATCTCAATGACTTTATCGATATTTTTTATCCCGTCGAGGGTATCATACGGAAGCGGCTTTTGATCCGATTTATAGAAATGCTGGCTGAGAATGGGGTAGAGGGTTTCGTTGATGAGAGAGGATTTCCCGCTTCCCGACAACCCGGTGATGCAGATCAGTTTTCCAAGTGGCAGTTTTAAATCCACATTCTTCAGGTTGTTTCCCTGTGCTCCTTTCAGGGTGAGGAATTTACCGTTCCCTTTCCTTCTGATTTCCGGGATGGGTATTTTTTTCTTCCCGCTCAGATAGAGTCCGGTGAGGTGGTCTGATCGCATGATCTCTTCCGGTGTGCCATGGGCAATGATCCGTCCCCCGTGCATACCTGCTCCGGGACCGATATCGATCACCCAATCGGCAGACAGGATTGTTTCCTGGTCATGTTCCACCACGATCACCGAATTCCCCGCATCCCTTAAGCTTTTCAGGGCGTTGATGAGGCGGAGGTTATCGTGCTGGTGCAGGCCGATGCTGGGCTCGTCGAGGATGTACAATACCCCCACCAGCTGGGATCCGATCTGAGTGGCCAGCCTGATGCGCTGGCTTTCGCCACCCGACAGGCTGCGGGCGGTGCGGTTCAGTGTGAGGTACCCGATCCCGACATCGAGCAGGAACCTGATCCGGGTTTTTATCTCCCTGACGATTTCGTAGGCAATCGTCCGTTTGCGATCATCGAGGTGAACATCGATATGTTCAAACCAGGTATACAGGTTCACCAGGTCGATGTTGGCCAGGTCGGCGATATTTTTATCGTTGATGCGAAATGCGAGCGACTCC
>Ga0247841_10006999_pt1 | contig 17015 bp, 17 predicted proteins | sample LaCruzMarch2015__2_FD_192410 | JGI IMG/M metagenome (GOLD analysis project Ga0247841, IMG submission 192410) | Freshwater microbial communities from meromictic Lake La Cruz, Castile-La Mancha, Spain - LaCruzMarch2015_18m | ecosystem: Environmental > Aquatic > Freshwater > Lake | place: Spain... | reverse complement strand
GTGTCATATATATTATGGTATGTTCTCTTGAGGCTCATGCCTCTAGTTTAACTTGAAAACCGAAGGTTTTCAAACTTTCCTACAGGGACATCGCGGCAAGCCGCGAGGAAATCCCTTCGGTATTATACCCTGTAGTAGAATTTTATCAAATATCACTACCGGGCAAGCACGTAAAAGGGATAAAAATAAAGGCCAATACTGGCTCCGAACTTGGGAGGATGCTGTGCCCCGTAGTGAGCTTCGCTCTACTACTGGGGTTCGAATTTCTTTGGTTGAGGGAAAATAAAAAAGCCTCCCCTTTTGGTTTGGCTTTGTGTAATTTACTATAATCAAACAACATGGAATTGTCTCACTTTAATCGCGTAGATCTTGGAAAATTCTTCTTCATCCATATCATCATAAGCGATCTCAACTTCCGCGCCTGCGAAATCATCTTTCGAAACCAGCTTCCATGTAATATTGTTCTGAAGGAGAATCATCTGTGTTGATTTTATATCTCCTCCGGTCCAAAGAGTGATCGGCTTTTTGTCGGAATATTCATGGAGAATCTTCAGCATTTTCTGGTTTACCTCATAATTCGTTATCAGCGTATTCTCAATGTCACAGAAAACTCCTGGAAAGTATTTGCCGGTAAAGGCGGAGTTATTGGGGTTACGTTCGAAATTTTTGATCAACTCAATTATCTCTTCGTCGGTCCCCGCAACATCAAGCTTTCTGACTTCCGCAATGCTCCAGGCAACCTGGTTAGGATCATCAAGACGATACTTGACCTGGTGTTGAATCAGTCCCATTTTTTGTTGATAGGTACTAATCCTGTTCAGCTCTATTGCTAAGATATCTTCTTCTTTTTCATCATTAAGAAGACTCTTGTATTTTTCCAGCAGTTCGTCGGCTGAAAACGGAAGACGAAGGAATCCAACTCTCTTTCTGGCTATGACAGCCTGGAACTTTTGAATATGACCCAGCTTAATGAAGTGATCCTCGTCAAGAATACTGCAGAGAATAATGGGGGCTTCGTCGGGATTTAATTCAAGGGCGATGTCAAGACCACGACATTCGTCCATTTCTTTATTGTATACTCCTGGTCCTTGGTATTCTGCTGTTACCAAAAAGAATTTGCCAATTTCCTCTGCTAAATTAGCATCAAGTTCTTTTGTCCATTCAACGTTTGGGCAATAAAATGTTATTTCCATAATTCTAGATATTAAATAGTTAGACATAATTATTAACTTCTCCCAATCTCCATAAAGAAACTAAGAGAAGCTAATAAAATCCAACAATCAATCCCAATTTCAAAGAACTACTACTCAATATAGTATATCATATTATAGGGAAAAAGTCAATGATAAAATTATTGAGATTAAATCTATAATTGCTAATATAGATGGATGGCGGTATATATAGACAATCGAAAAGCTCACTTCAATTACAGCATTGAGGATACTTATGAAGCTGGTATTGAATTACTTGGGCATGAAGTAAAATCAATCAAGAGTGGAAGTGGAAATATAAACTCGGCTTTTTGTATAGTCCGTGGTGGTGAAGCTTATATTATCAATATGAAGATTCCCCCATATCAACCACACAATACTGATTTGGGATATGACCCAGAAAGAACTCGCCGACTATTATTATCAAAAAAAGAAATAAAAAAGTTGGCGGACCAAGATGATAAAAAAGGGTTGACTCTCATCCCTATTTCGTTATATAGTAAGGGACGCCATATCAAGGTCTCTATCGCTGTGGCACGTGGTAAAAAAGAATTTGATAAAAGAGAAACTATCAAAAAACGCGAGACAGATAGAGAGATACGACGAGAGTTTAAGGGTAATTAAGAATTAAAAATTAAGAATTAATAATTGGAATTCAAAATTCTTAATTCATAATTATTCATTATTAATTAAAATTTTCTTTGAAAATTTAGTCCGCCTCTGCATAAAGCTATGGCGAGACAAAGGGGGATGATCGGCTTCGACAAAATGAATCCTCTTATTTATGCATGTAAAGTACTCAGGAATCTTTTAAAACTTCTTGGAAAAGACTAAGTGCAAACAAAGTCGCTTCAGTTCTTTCTCCTTACTCTTTTGGGTTAGGTGGGAGAGCTCTCGCATACGCCTAACAAGGCCCGCGAGTGTCCACTTTCTAGACATCCGATATAGTAAGTGGGCATCATTTATCGGGTTACGATTTTACAAATGCTTGATGTAATCTCCGACAACCTGTCCCGACCTTGCGTCGGGGCTTTAAAGCTCGGTGTTTATCTTTCTTGTCTGTTCTCTAGGGTAAACATTTAAAACCAATGAACAAAATAAACATGTAGATTTACCTAGGAGTTCCTTTTGCACGCGGGTTCGATTCCCGCCATCTCCACAATTAAAAAACGTCCAGCAATGGGCGTTTTTTAATTGTGGAGATGAGAAAGCCAACTGCTTGGCTTTCGGCGGGAAGCGAAAGACTTTTCGTTATTTGCGAAGCAAATCGAAAAGTACCTGGTCATGTAATGACCGATAAATGTACTCATGGTCCCGCCATTGCTCGTTTGTAGCAAGAACTGTAGATTTACCTAGGAGTTCCTTTTGCACGCGGGTTCGATTCCCGCCATCTCCACAATTAAAAAACGTCCAGCAATGGGCGTTTTTTAATTGTGGAGATGAGAAAGCCAACTGCTTGGCTTTCGGCGGGAAGCGAAAGACTTTTCGTTATTTGCGAAGCAAATCGAAAAGTACCTGGTCATGTAATGACCGATAAATGTACTCATGGTCCCGCCATTGCTCGTTTGTAGCAAGAACTGACGTTGTGAACCCTTTCTGATAACATAAAGGTGTTGGTCTAGTCCACCAACACCTTTATTAAACTAACCCAAGAATATATATGTATACCCTTGGAATAGATCTCCATAAGAAATCAAGCTTATGGATTTTAATTGATGAACAAAGAACAGAACTTCTAAAAGAAAATGTTCTCGTCCATCCTAGAGATATTAACATTGCTTTAGAAAAAATACACGTGCCACTTAGTAACATTCAAGTAGCCATCGAGCCTGTTGCTGGTTGGCGATGGGTCTCACAACAACTAGAAGAAGCGGGTATGAAAGTACACATTGCTCATCCAAGGAAAGTTGAATTAATCGCAAAAAGTACTAAAAAGAATGACACAGAAGATGCAAGAACACTTGCGAATCTTCTTCAATCAGGATTCTTTCCTGAAGCACATAAAAGTTCTGAAGAAATATACAAACTCAGGCTTCTGTTGAGAGAAAGAACTTTTATTGTTCGATTACGTACTAGTGTGAAAAATCAGCTTCATGGAATTGCTACAACAGGAGGACTTCATAATATTAAAAGTGGAAATCCATTACATCAAATAGGTAAGAGAGACATCATGAAAAGTGATAATTTTGTTATGAAAGAACTTCATCATCTTAATGATATTCTTGAAGCAAGAATCATACCTTTTGATGAAAAACTAAAAGAAGAAGTGAATAATCATCCAATTGCTTCTACTCTGATGACAATACCTGGGGTAGGATTAATAACAGCTCTAACTATCATATCTGAAGTTGATAATTTTAATCGTTTCCCTACAGGAGAAAAATTAACTCGTTTTGCTGGATTAGTTCCAAGAGAAAGATCAAGTGGAGGTATTATTAAACATGGATCAATTACCAAACAAGGTTCATCTCCACTTAGAACAGCGTTAGTAGAAAGTGCAATGCGTATTAGAGAAGATAATGCACCAGAGTTATATACTTTTGTTAAAAGATTAACTCCTATCACTGGAGCCAAGAAAGCTAGAGTTGCACTTGCTCGAAAACTTCTAGTTATTATGTGGAAAATGGTAACCACTAATACAACATACAATCCAAAAATTTTTTCTTTTTCAAACACTATGAAAGTGAGTGAGCTCGAAGCAAGAACCGATGCATAGACATCGCAGAACCGTCTGAGACACTCGAAAACACGTATATACGTCATGCACTTAAAGTGCGAATAGTCGTTTGAGTTATATTTATTACATAACCTCTTCTAGACGAGGAAATAATTCGTAGTGTTTGAAAAGGATGGAATTACCAAGTAGTCAACAGAAAATCCTGTATTCTTCGTTCGGGAAAGGGTTCATAGTCGTTCTTGCTAATCACTTTCCAACTATTACGTTCACAAATCCCCAATACCCTTAATAATTAAGAGTATTTGGGATTTTAGTTGACAAATTAAAGTATCTGTAATATTATAAAGAAGTTATGAAAAATCATAAACAACCAAAAATTAATACCGGGCTATCAGCATTCTACGGGAACAAATTTCTGAGGTTGTTTTTGGTTTTGAAAAATTAATTAAATTATTTTTGAAGATTAAAAACTGCCTCAGCAAAAGGCAGTTTTTTTGAACCTTAAAAATTAAATAATCATGACAAAAAAACAAACTTTACTTAAACTTTTGGTGTACTTAAGAAATCCTATGAATAAGAGGACGAGCTTAGAGAAAAACATTCCTAAATTATATTTCTTCCAAATATTAAAAGGGGTTATGTTTTCTGTCCCTGTGATGGTATTGTTTTGGCAAGATAATGGATTGAATCTGACTCAAATAATGCTTTTGCAATCTATATTTGCAATCCTTATGGTCATCTTAGAGGTTCCAACTGGATACTTTGCAGACCTATATGGAAGGAAGAAATCATTATTTATTTCAGCTATAACGTTGGTGTTAGGAATATCAATCTATAGTCTAGGGTACAATTTTACTCATTTTCTTGTAGCAGAAATGCTATGGGGAATTAGTATGGCATTTTCTTCTGGGACAACATCAGCTTTTATGTACGATACTTTAAAAAATTTAAACAGAGAAGCAGAGTATAAAAAGATATGGGGAAAAGCAACATCTTATGGATTATTATCTTTAGCAATTACTGGTATTATCGGTGGATTTATTGCTCAAATAGGCCTAAGGTATACTCTATTTCTCTCAATTCCTTTTTTTATTCTTATGATACCCACAGTTCTATCTATGATAGAACCCGAAAGACATAAGAGAATAATAAAGAAAGGATATAAAAGAGAGTTATTGAAGATAATAAAAACAATACTAGTAGAAAACAAAAAACTAAAATGGATAATAATATACTCTGGAATAATATTTGCTTTTAATCAGTCTGCTCTTTGGTTATATCAGCCATATTTTGAGATATCTGGATTAAATGTTATTTATTTTGGAGTTGTATTTGCTAGCTTCCATATTGTTTCTGCTATATCTTCAAAGTATGCTCACAAGGTTGAAGAAAAACTAGGTAAAAAATATTCATTAATCATGATGATATTTCTAATAGCATTAAGCTATCTTTTAATGAGTAACTTTATATTCTTATTCAGTTTTTCATTCTGTTTTATTCAACAATTCATAAGAGGATTCAAGAATATTGTAATTACAGATTACATTAATAAGTTAGTCGAATCAGATATTAGAGCAACTATATTGTCCGTAGAAAGTCTTATCAGTAGATTATTATATGCGATAATTGTTCCTATTGTGGGATATATTGCAGATATCTATACCGTCCAACAATCATTATGGGTTCTTGGAATTACATCTCTAGTTATTGGGATATTTATTCTTTTGTTCTTTAGGAAATTAAAAGTTTTGTAATTAAATGTCTAAACTAAAGACTCTTTAACTAAATAAAAGAGTCTTTTTTTAATTCTTACTACTAAGTGTTGCAAAGCTCATGATACACTACGCCCTCTTGCTTTTTCACAAAAATGTGATATACTAAAAATAAATAAATTTGATTCATTAACTTTAAAAAAATACACTATGAATCTATTCACCAACAAAGCTTATCTCCAGAAAAATCTGGAAAAAAGAAATCTAATATTGTGGCGAATAAGAATTACTATGTGGATTGGGCTATTCCTTTCCATTGTCGCCATCTTTGCAAAAACTCCTATACAGCCTGAATGGTACTGGGTTGTGATTATGATTATTTTTTTAATTACTTACTTCCGATTTGAAACTTGGTTATCTCCCTACTGGGCTAGATTAGATAGTGATTCAGGAACTTTTCTTTTAAAAGATCATCTTGATGGACAAACGAAATTTTTTACCTTTCGAGTTCATAAACAAAACAATAAAAACCCCCTGTGGTGATGAAAAAACCTGACCCACTTAAATTTTTCGATGACGAAGTCCGTTGTCGCTGGATAGAGAATGCTTTAATCCACCCAAGAGGACCAATAAAAATAATTTTGGTCTGTTATGATGATTTGGATGCTGCGTATTATCCTGTTAATTTAATGGATGGAAACCATTATGTGGATAAAATTCATAAAATAGAGTTACAAAATTCAACAGTAACGGTTATTGAAATAATCGATGTTGAAAATAATATAGTATATAGGCTTGTTTAGACATAATCGTCAGAACAAGCTTATTTTTTATCCCCAATTAAAAATTCCCCGCCAACATCTACAAAGTTGTGGCGGGGAATTTTTTAATCAAATTAATCTTTGCAACTAAAATTACATAGGATTACTTGGTGGGACACTTGCAGGCACGTCCTTCTTGCACTCACAGTGCTTGCAGTCTTTCGAGTGGGTTATAACCAAATATACTGCTGACAAACCGACTAGAATGTAAATTATTTTTGAAATTAAAACATCTTGCCCTCCAAAAATCATACCTACATCCCAATTAAAAAGACCTACAAGAAGCCAATTAAGACCTCCTATAATAACTAGAACAAATGCGATTCCGTGTATTACTTTCATTTTATATTGTTAATTAAAATTAATAATTCGACTCTCAGAACTTGTATGTTTATATTATAGCAAATATACAGATTTTTAATAGCAAATTTTGTGCTAAAATATCCTTATGGCAACAAAACCAAAATTAACAGTTTCAGGATATCGAGGAATCTGGGGAGAAAGCTTGGATGAAAAAATAACTTTCGAATTCGGCCTTGCTTTTGCAAGGGTAATTAAAAATTGTGCTGAGAATAAAAATAATGGTGGAAAATTAAAAATTTTAATAGGTCAAGACGCCAGAAAAACTGGGTCTTTGATGGTAAGAGCTTTTTCTCGGGCATTGGAAAAAGAAGGGCTGGAAATAGATTATGTCGGAATTATCCCTACTCCTTCAATACTCCTACTGGTGAAAAAATTATCTTATGCTGGTGGAATAATAATTACTGCTAGCCACAACCCCATCGAATACAATGGTTTTAAATTTGTAACACGTGAGGGTTTATTTTTCGACCAAGATAAAATCGATGAAGTAAAAAAAATTAGAGATAATTTAAATGCTGAAGAAAAAGAATACACGAATAATATTAATGAGTCGTCTTTTGAACCACTTCTTGATAATTCCAAATTTAGAGAAATTCATATTAATGAGGTTTTAAAAAATGTTGACGTTGATTTAATCAAAAAAAATAAATTTAAGGTGACTCTTGACCCAATAAATAGTGCTGGAAGTATTATCACACAGGAATTATTAAGTCAGTTTGATTGTGAAGTAAATGTTATAAATGTAGAACAAAATGGTGAATTTGCTCATGAAGCAGAACCACTAGCAAAAAATTTAAGTCAAATTGGTAATGCTGTAATTGCAAATAAGTCTGATATTGGTTTTGCTCAAGACCCAGATGCTGACCGTTTGGTTATAGTAAATGAAAAAGGAGAAACCTTAAGTGAAGAATATACTATAGCCCTCGCAGTTAAAAATGTTCTTTCTAAAAATCCAAGTGACGTCGTCGTGAATATGTCCACTTCAAGAGTATGCGAAGATATTGCAAATTCTTTTGGGAAAAAATTATTCCGCTGTAAAATAGGAGAGCTAAATGTTGTTAATAAAATGATAGAAATAAGAGCCGAAATAGGTGGTGAAGGAAATGGTGGAGTGATTTATCCAAAAATAAATATGGCTCGAGATAGTCTTGTGGGGATTGCCCTTATCCTTGAGCTCATATCAAAAGAGAATAAAACTATTTCTGAGTTAGCAAAAGACCTGCCACAGTATTTAGTCAGAAAAGAAAAAGTGACTTTTGACGGAAATATGGATATACTTTATATGGAATTAAAAAAAGAATTAAGTGATGCAAACTCTGTCGATATGCTAGACGGAATACGTTTTGATTGGAGTGATTTTTCTTGGATTCATATACGTCGCTCTAACACTGAACCGAAGATGTGGATAATCAGTGAAGCAAAAGATGAAGCTCAAATAGACTATTTATTTGAAAAAGTAAAATTAATTATTAATAATATAAAATAATAAAATGAAACCATTAGAGCAAATGACAAAAAATGACATCAAAAAAATAAAAATGATTGTTTTTGATGTTGATGGAGTTCTCGTCCCACGAGGCACTAAAATAAAGCAAGTCGGCAATACCACCACACTAAATACGAAAGTAATCGCCAAAAAACAAATAGAGCAAATAAAAAAACTTTATGAAAAAGGATTCTTAATTAATATCAGTTCTGGAAGAGGACTCTATATGCTCCAAGAGATGTTTAGAGAAATTTTACCTTTTGTTAGTTTAACTTACGAATGCGGTAGTGCTACTTGGTATAAAGGAAAGATTTATCAACACATTAACAGTTTCGAACTTACAAAAAATATTTTTTCAAAACTAAAAAAGGTTGCAAGCAAAAACAAGAACGTAAAAGGATTCGAGCCAAAAGAATTCATTATAACGATACATTGCAAAAAACCAATCAAAGAAATTGAAAATATCGTAAAAAAGGATAAAAATCTTGTTACTCTTTGGAACGGTGAAGCATATGATATCTTAATTAAAAAAGACCAAACAAAAGCCCTTGGATTAAAACATGTAATTAAATTTTTCAAATTGAAAAAAGAAAACGTTATGGCTATCGGGGATAATTATAACGACCAAGAATTGTTAAATGAAAGTGGAATGCCAATATCGGCTGATAAAACAAGAATTAAAGGTAAATTCTATGTCCCTCTTCTGGGAGAATTTCTTCCCGCTGACGTGTTAATGCAAAAGATGATATCATTCAAATAGTCAATAGATACTTGCCTAGAGACTTCAGATATGCTAATATCTGGATTAGGTAGGCAATCTATTTTTCTATCGGATAATAAAATTGAGAGAAAGAATCAACAATCAAATACGAGCAAGTGAGGTCCGCGTGATCTCAAACGAAGGAGTCAATCTTGGTATTTTGAGTATTAAAGAAGCCCAAGCCCAAGCTGATTCACAAGGCTTTGATTTAATTGAAATTTCTCCCAATACAAATCCACCGATAGTAAAAATAGCGAATTTCGGTAAGTATCAATACGAGCAAAATAAAAAGTTAAAGAAGGCTAAAGCTGGGTCTAAAACCACTGAAACAAAGGCCATTCAAATAAAGATTGGGACTGGAGATAATGACCTCGCCCTAAAGGCTCGTAGAGCCTCAGAATGGCTTAAAGAAGGGCATCGTATTAAAGTAGAATTGTTTTTATCAGGACGTTCGAAATATATGCCTGACCTCTTCTTAAAAGAAAGACTAGATCGTGTGCTTCACCTTATTACCGAAAATTATAAAGTTTCAGATGCTTATAAAAAGGGTCCCAAAGGTCCAACAATTACAATTGAGAAAAGCAATTAAACAAACACGACACAAATTACAAATTGAAGCGAATGACACGAATAGATTCAAACATAACACAAATATATTCGTAAATTCGTATGAATTCGTGGATTAGTGTCGCATTAAAATTTATGTCTATTAAAACAAATAAATCTTTAACAAAACGTTTAAAAATTACTAAAAATGGTAAAATTTTGTCTCGTGCTCCAGGATTCAATCATTTTAATTCAAAACAATCACGAACCAAGCAATTAAAAGGGAGAAAAACTGCAAATTTTGCAATTTCAAATAAAAATAGACGAACATATCTTGCTACATCAAAGATATAAATTCCTAAAAATAATGTAGCGAGGCGAAATATATTTTTAGAGAACCCCACCACTAAATTATTGATTAAACTGTAATGAGATGATGGGAAAAGATGATAAATAAAATGTTTATAAATATTATTAATTAATAAATAATTTAGTGAGGGGGTGGCGATTTTTATAGTCGCTCCTCTCCTTAAAAATCAGCCATGACCAGAGTTAAAAGAGGAACAATGAAAAATAAGCGTCGCAAAAATATTCTTTCACAAACGAAAGGGTTTCGTTTTGGACGCAGTACAAAAAAGATACAAGCAAAAGAGGCACTTCTACACGCTGGGAATTATTCATTTGCTCACCGCAAAGACAAAAAAGCTGACGCAAGAAGTTTGTGGACTACCAGAATCAATGCCGCAATTCGTCCATTTGGAATGTCCTATAGTAAATTCATTGACGGATTAAAAAAGAAAAATATTATGATTGACCGAAAAATTCTATCTGATATTGCATTGAAAAATCCAGAAGTGTTTGAAAGAATTGTAAAAAATGTAGCTTAATATAAATTTAAAAATCACTAGGGATATCCCTAGTGATTTTTAAATTTAGCATTTTAGGATAACTGTTTCGCCGTTTGTTGGCGTATGGGTATCTACACCCAGATTGTCTTTTAATTTCTGAGCTAGAAACATAGATGATTTTGGTTCTCCCATAACAACAAAAACCTTCTGAAGCGTAGATGCTGTATTTTCCACAAACTCAACCAGGTGGTCGGAATCTTTATGCCCTGAATAACCACTAATCATTTCCACATGTGCCCTGACAACAGTTTCTTCACCAAATATATGAACTTTCTTGGCCCCATCATAAATCAAACGCCCAAGAGTCCCAATTGACTGATATCCTATTAGAAGAATAGTATTATTCTTATCTGGTAAATAATTTTTCTCGTGGTGCATAATTCTGCCACCCTTGGACATTCCACTACCAGCAATAATTATTTTAGGTGGTGGAACCTTCAATATGGCTTTTGACTCTTCGGTCTCCATTGTTTCAACAAGTCCAGGAAAATCAAAAAGTTTGTCTCCGGTGGCAATTATATCTCTAGCAGTTTTATTAAAATATTTATCATACTTTAAATAAATTTCTGTCAGCTTAATTGAAAGTGGAGAATCAAGAAATATCGGCATTTTGGGCATTTTATTTTCGGCCACAAAAGAATTCATTTCGTAAAGCAGTTCTTGTGTTCGCTCAAGTGAAAAAGTCGGAATCATTAGTGTCCCTTTACGGTCATAATTTTCTTTTATTATTTCTTCTAGTTTTTTCTTTCTTTCATCACGATGTTCATGATTCCTATCCCCATAACATGATTCCATTATTAAATAATCAACATTTTTAATTGGCTCGTTGTCTGGTAATAGTGGAGATGGGGAGTTGCCAAGGTCACCAGTGAAAATTATTTTTTTTCCATTATAAATTATTTCTAACATTCCTGAGCCAAGAATGTGCCCAGAATTTCTGTAAGTAAATTGAAAACCGTGGTCAACATTTATTTTTTGTCCATATTCAACTGTCTCCCATAAATCGAGAGCTTTTTTAATATTCTCAGGTGAATATATTTTCACAAGATTATATTCTGTGTCTTTAGATAGGATGTGGGCAGTGTCGGCTAGCATCACTTCAGTAATTTCTTTGGTTGGCACAACTGAAATTATCCGCCCTCGGAAACCTTCATTTATTAGTTTAGGAATACGCCCAATATGGTCCACATGGCCATGCGTCACAAAAAGGATATCAATAGTCGAAGCGTCATATATAAATTTATCCCAATTTAGGTCATCGGCGATTTTTTCTCCCTGAATTAGTCCACAATCTATCAAAAATTTCTTATCATTCCCCTCCAATAAAAAATTTGCTCCGGTAACAGTTCCTGCTCCAGAACAAAAAGTCACTTTTAGATTTGTATCATTCGCCATCATATTTTATTATACCCTATATGTATGAAAAATGGAATTTAAATAGTCTTTGAGAAATACATTGCGCAGGGCGACGGCCCGAGCATAGCAAATTTTCAGCAGAAAATTATGTGCGTATTTCGAGAAGAGCTATTTAAATTCCATTTTTTGATAAAATTATAAAAAAACAACAAAATAGCTCTTCCCAGAGGGTACAACAAATTTCTTGCTAGAAATTTGTCCAGTGTTCGCTTCGTCAAGCTCACAAGCCCCTCTGATAAGACTATTTTGTTGTTTTTTTCACTCTCAAAAATAAAAAATCCTTCCAAAATGGAAGAATTTTTTATTAGGACTATCGAAGGAGTATTACCGTAGCACTAAAGCTAAGTGGGATTACGGATAATAAGGATTTGTTAACGTAAAATTGTTTACAGCTCTTTATTAAAACTCTATATCCCCTAAAAAATTGTTCTAGGTAACACGTTTCAAATAATCCTATCTTGAGTATACCCTCCGAACTAAATTATGCAAGCGATTTTATGAAAATAGCACACTTTTGACAGTTCTTCAAATTGAATTTTGAATGAAAATTTGTTTACTTCAGGACGAATAAAATAAAAACCTCTCAAAGAGAGGTTTTTATTTTATTCGTCGACTCCAAAACGTTTATATTCATGAATCACCGCTTCTCCAAACCAGTGTTTAATTTCGTGCTCGGCTTCTTCGGGTGTTTCTGAACAATGAACTATATTCATAACTGCTCTTTTTTCTTTATTAGCAAGCGCAGGACTATCGATAGAAAAATCGCCACGAATTGTTCCCATATCTGCTTTATAAGGCATTGTATCTCCGGCAATTTTGCGAACTACATCAACTGCGTGTACCCCTTGGACTATCATTTTTACAACTGGAGCACTCATCATAAAATCAATAACCCACTTACGAACTTCTGGACCAATTTTTGAAGTATCGTTTGTACCAAAATCTTCCATTAAATCATAGCCATATTTTTCGTAAGTTGCTTTTGTTTTTTCTCCTAGGCGGGTAATCCACTCTTCTTTTTTGGGATAATGATTATCCATCTGGTCATATAATGGTTGAGACATCTCAAGGGCCACAATTTTCAAATCTCGTTGTTCAAAACGACGAATAATCTCACCGATTAAACCTTTTTTGACTCCGTCAGGTTTAATCATTACGTATGTTCTTTCTTCTTTTGGATGCTTCATAAAATTAGTTTTTAGGTTCTAGTTTCTAGCTACTAGAAAAATACAATTAATAAATAATAAAGAAATTCTAGCACAAAAAACTCTTAATTCAAAATTAGAGAGTAGTTGTTATATGTCCTAAATCTCTCAGTCTTTTACTAGCTTTTTTTAAATAATATATCCAATGGTGTGGTTGATTTTTATCATCTCTGTTATTTTTCCAATTAAAAATTAGGTCTTCTTCTTTTACCCAAGTGAGACTAAAATTTTCATGTTCTTCTGGTTCAGTATCAACTAAATTAGTACTATCAAGTACTATCAAAAAACATGTTGCTTGTGTAATTCTATTAATCTTTTTTATAGAATGGAAATAATGAACCATAGCTTCACCAATTTCTTCTACATGTAAAAAATCGTGTAAACCACTTTCTTCTCTTACCTCTCGAATAATTCCATCTTTTTTATTTTCTCCTTCATTTCTTCCTCCACCAAAAAGATATAAAAAATCACTACTTTCATGCTGACCAACAGCATAAAGTTGTTTTTTGGGATCAAAAATTATAGCAAATCCACCATCACGCCGTTCTTCATTTTCTCTTCTAATCCCAAATTCTAAAATTTGTTCTTTTTCCACAATAATTTAACTCAATTCTTTTATAATAATATCTATAACTCCATTCATATTAGTATTTATATCAGCATTTGTAAAACGAACAACTTTAATATTTAAACCTTCTAAATATTTACTTCTTATGTCATCATATCCTTTATTAATAAAATGTTGTGAGCCATCTATCTCAATCGCTAATTTTTTGATCGGACAATAAAAATCAGCAATATAACCACCAATACTATGCTGGCGACGAAATTTGAAACCAAGTTGCTCTCGCCTTAGTCTAGACCAAAGTAAAATTTCTTGTGGGGTTTGATTTGTTCTCAGAGCGACTCTTCTTTCTTTTAATTTTAAAATATTATATACCGTAGTCATAGAATTCTTACTCCTCCCCCTTAATAAGGGGGAGGCTGGGTAGGGGTCTGACCCCTCCTTGATCCTCCCCTTGTTAAGGGGAGGAGGAAATCCACCTATGCTTGCCGATACTTCGCCATTATTTCTTCTTCAATTTCTTCACGAGGACGACCATACTTGAGATAAGATAATTCTTTTATTTTTTCAACAATTTCTTTATTTCCTTTTGGTGTCAAACTCCAGTGCGATGTCATACTGAATGGTTTGGTTGGTGTTCCATTTACGAGCATACTGACATAAGAATTAAAGTTATCTAATTTCATAATGTCTGATGCGGTAAATGTCGGCTTGAATTTCTGCTCAACAAAGTTTGCGTCTTCTGTACTAATACGATAGATAGCCATCGAACCAACGTTTCCAAAAACAGCATTTTTAATATTTTCTTCAAGCTGTGAAATATATTGATGAGCAATAGTTAATGATAGGCGATATTTTCTTGCCTCCGAAAGAATTGAGGCGATAGAATCAGTCGTTACGTTTTGGAATTCATCGATATAAAGATAAAAGTCATTCATTTTCTGCCCATACATATCTACACGGGAAAGTGCCGCCATCTGAATTTTACCTACAAGCAAAAGTCCTATTAGATTTGCATTTATATCCCCTAATCTTCCCTTTGAAAGGTTCACAAGTAAAATCTTTTTATTATCCATTATCTCACGAAAATTAAAAGCTGACTTTTCTTGCAAAACAACTGGACGCATAATGTCATTTGAAATAAAATTATCAAACTTGGAAGTGATGTAGGGCACAAAGTTTGCAATTGATTGGTCTCCGGTAGTTTTTTCGGCATTTTTCCAAAATTCTACAACGATTGGATTTTTACATTTTGCCATTAACATATGACGGTATTCGTCATTCCCCAAAATACGACTAATCTCAAGAAGAGTCGCAGGATTATCTGGGTCATCCATTGCAAGAAAAGCACTATTTTTGAAATACTGGTCAAACATCGGACCTCCAGTTGCTTTCATATCAAAAAGTTTATTAAAAATAGCCATCAACTCATTTACCACGAAAGTTTTTTGCTCTGGATATTTCGGGTCAAATTCAAGCATATTAAGCCCCATTGGGCGAGCAGTATAAGCAGGGTCAAAATAAATGACATCATCAATACGTTCTTTCGGAACATAACTTAAAATATCTTGAATATCACTTCCGTGAGGGTCAATGAAACAACACCCCTCACCATTTTTAATGTCTTGAGCAATCATATTTTTTAAAATTGTTGTTTTACCAGTTCCTGTCTGACCAATTACATACATATGACGTAGTCTGTCTTCGCGAGCCATACGAATTTCCGTATCCCTACCACGATAACTATTTATACCAAGGAGAACTCCTTCGCTACCCATCTCTATTGGTGCTGGAGCAATACCTGACTTTGCTTGTTTTAATTGTGGAGAGATGACTCCATAAGGAAAATGAAAAATCGTAGCAAGCTCTTTTAGATTAAGAGGCATCTTATATTCATTTGAAAACATTCGGTAGGAGAAATCGTGAATGAGTTGTGATAATTCTTTCCCTTCGGGATGTTTGAAATTAAATCCATTGCGGTCAGCTTCCGTAAATTGATTAAAAGAAGACTCAATATCAGCAAGAATTTGTTTTGCTCGTTCATTACTTTCTGCTGAAGCAACAATGCGAATATTCACAGCCATTATGGTACTTTTCATTTTTTCTGTGATATTCTCAACGGCCTTATCATCAACTTTTTTCTCTTCTTCTTTTTTTGATGCTCCAAAAAATAATTCTCCAGCCAATGATTTGAATTCTTTGGTAATTTGACGAGTCATACTTTTTGCTGTTCGTACCGACATTCCTTCTTTGACATCAGCCAACATAATATGAAAATCTTTCATAATTTCGTCATCTTCTGGACAAATTATGAATTGAATAGAAGCTCCCTCTCCAGTTTTTTTAAGTTTAGTAAAAATATTTAAAATAATATTGAGTGGGTCGTGGTCTATCGCATCATATAATTTTATAGGATAAACATCATGATGAGAAAGTTTCGCGTATGATGCTCCGATTGATGCATTTTCTGAAAAGATATTATAATCATCAGGAACTTCTATGATTTTGGCATTAGGGTGAACACCAAATAATTGTTTTTCAAATAAATCTGCCTTATTACTTGGAACAGATGTATAAAAAATAAAACTATCGCTACCTTCGGCCAATGCAATTTCCAAAGTGAAATGATTACGATTATAATTCTGCCTTCCTTCACCCACCGAATGCATCCCCGCATAAAATTGTTCCATTGCCCCAAGTAATTCTTTTAATCCTTTTTTATTTCCCTCTTCTTCATTCATATCTGGAAGAGTAATTTCAAAAAGTTTCATATCAAGTGATTTGAAAAGTGGTGTGCTTTCTTTAAGTCCGGGAATTTTATGAGTGCTGTATAAATATTGAACAAGAAAACGATGAAAGTCGTCATCAATGTGTGGATTATTCATTTTCTCAACAACCGATAAGGCATTTGAAATTCCTTTGTTAAGTAAAATACCAAGCAATTCTTCCATTTTACTGTCGTGAGTTTCTGGTTTTAATCTTAAAACCATTCCTTCGACAACATCTTTTTTAATGATTGCACTTTTATGCATCACTTCCTCCGGTTCATATTTTTTATATTCATTTATAACATCGTGAGCAAGCTGTTCTTTATTCACTTCTTGTCCTTGACCACCAATAGCTTTCTCTCGTTCAGCAATATGCGCCCGCAAAAATTCTAATTCCTCTTGCGGAGTTTTGAATTTTGGTGTATTAGCGAGATTTAAATTTTCCATATTTTCTATTATACCAATAAACCCTCTCCCAAGCAAAAATAAATAATTTCTACTTGATTTTCATATACTATCTTCTCTATGATAACATAGAGTATGCAGATAAAAAACATCTGCAGTAGTCACTGCCAGA
>Ga0247841_10006997_pt1 | contig 17017 bp, 17 predicted proteins | sample LaCruzMarch2015__2_FD_192410 | JGI IMG/M metagenome (GOLD analysis project Ga0247841, IMG submission 192410) | Freshwater microbial communities from meromictic Lake La Cruz, Castile-La Mancha, Spain - LaCruzMarch2015_18m | ecosystem: Environmental > Aquatic > Freshwater > Lake | place: Spain... | reverse complement strand
AATTCCAGTAAATTATTATCGGTAAAAATTGATGAAGCGGCAACTTTAGAGATTGCTAAGCGTTCTCGGGGAACTCCGCGTATTGCTAATCGTCTTTTGCGCCGGATACGGGATTATGCTCAAGTTCTAAAGATTGAAAAAGTAGATCAGAGCAGCGCCGCTAAAATTCTTGATGATTTGGGTATTGATCAAGCCGGTTTTGATGATTTGGATCGCAAGGTTTTAAAATTAATCCTGGAGTCGTTTGGCGGCGGTCCGGTGGGGATTGAGTCTTTGGCGGCCAGTCTTAATGAAGAGGTGGATACGATTGCGGATGCCGTTGAGCCGTATCTTTTAATGGCGGGATATTTAAAACGTACTTCGCGTGGCCGCATCGCTACCCGGAAAGCTTTCGAACATTTTGGATTAAAGTTTAATCAAGAACAACAGGAAGAAATCTTATAGTTATTTATGGATATCTTGCTGCACATCTGTTGTGGGCCTTGCTTAATCTATCCTTTTAACAGATTAAAAAATCAAGGATTTAAAATTAGGGGATTTTATTATAATCCAAATATTTATCCGGTTAATGAGTATTATCGGCGTGTTGAAGGATTAAAAGTTTTAAGTAAAGAGTATCTTTTGGATGTTGAGTATCCTGAATATAAGGAAGCTGATTTTTTTCAGGTCATTAATACTCCAGAGCTCTTGGCGCAGCGGTGTGTGCAATGCTGGACATTGCGATTAGGCCGGACGGCTAATCAGGCTAAGAAAAATGGTTTTAAATTGTTTAGCACTACTTTATTAGTCAGTCCGTATCAGAATCACGAAAGGCTTAAAGAAATAGGTTGTCAAGTTGGCCGTCAAGCCGGCGTAGATTTTTATTACGAAGATTTTCGGGAAGGTTTTAAGCTGGCCCAGAATGAAGCCAAGGCCAAAGGTATTTATCGCCAGAAATATTGTGGTTGTAAATATTCTTTGGAGTCGCGTGGTTTGAATCGAGGAGAAAAATGAAATTTAAGATATTAATTATATTTTTATGTTTGTCTTTATTTAGCTTTGGATCGGCTGGCGCGCAAGATCAACAAATTCAAGTTAAAGCGCCGGTTGTCCGGGGTGTTTGGGTGTCGGTGTTTTCTGCAAAAAAAATGCTCTATTCTGAGCAAGGTGTGCGCGATTTAATTGCTTTATGCGACAAAGCTAAAATAAATGAAATTTATTTGCAGATTTTTCAGTCAGGTAATGCTTATTACGATTCAAAAATTTGCAATAAAACAAAATATGACCAAATGGTTGCCTCCGCTGGGTTAGATACGTTAGATTTATTGCTCAGGGAAGCTGGCGGGCATAATATTAAAGTTTTTGCTTGGGTGAACATTTTAGGGTTAGGGAAGAATGATAAAGCGGATATTCTAAATAAGTACGGTAACTCTATTCTTACCCGGGATCAGTATCAAAGGCCGTCTAAGATTTCGGGGAGTACGGAATTAGATAAGTATTATTTAAGAGAAGACATGATCTTCTTAGAACCGGGTGACCCCAAGGTAGAGTCGTATATGTTGTCAATTATTAATGAAATTATCAATCGCTATCCGTTATTTAGTGGAATACATTTAGATTATATGCGTTATCCTTCACCGGTTCCGTTTGTTCCGGGCTCAAGATTTAATAAATTCGGCTTAACCTATGGTTATGGGACAGCTAATGTCGGGCGTTTTCGCGATAAAACCGGAATCAATGTTTTAGATACATTGAATAATGAAGATGAATATTTGGCTTGGGATAATTGGAAACGTCAACAGGTCACCGATTTAGTGCGTAAAATATCTAGTTTAATTAAAGTTAAATCCACGAGTTTAGTGGTTTCTTGCGCGGTAATTCCGGTAACTGAGCGCGCGTATAGCAACGCATTTTCCGATTGGTCGGCTTGGTTAGACGAGGGAATTATTGATTACGCGGTATTGATGTCTTATACTAAGGACAATCAGTTTATTAAAGAAACGGTAAAGAGTAGTTTGGGCCACCGGGGTAAAGGAAAGATTTATGTTGGTATCGGGTTATTCTTAATGAAAGATAATCCGGATTTATTCTTTAATCAATTTCGTTTAGTTACGGATTTAGCTCCTGACGGTGTAGTGCTTTATTCCATCGATGATTTAACCGAGCAAGTTGTCGGTTACCTGAATTAATCCCGAATTATTATTTATTCCTATGTTAAAGCTTACTGAATTTGATTATCCTCTGCCTAAAGAATTAATTGCCCAGTATCCTTTGGAAAAAAGAGAACTCGCGCGGCTTTTAATTGTGAATCGGAAAACGGGGGCGATTAGCCACGGGGTCTTTAAAGATATTACCGGATTTTTTAAAAAGCATGATTTATTGGTGCTCAATGATACTAAAGTTTTGCATTGCCGTTTAATGGGAAACAAAGTAACTGGCGGCCGGGTGGAAATTTTACTTACCCGCCGGATTAACGGAACAACTTTTTCTTGCTTGGTTCAGCCTAGCCGCACAAAAGTCGGTGAAAAGATTCTTTTTGCTTCGGGTAAAATTACCGGAATTTTAAGCAGCCGGGGGCAGATTAGTTTTAAGCAATCGGATGCGGATACAATTTATAACTTTGGGATTGTTCCTTTGCCGCCCTATATTAAACGTGATCCGGAAGATTTAGACACAGTTTATTATCAGACGGTTTATGCCAAAAATGATGGAGCGCTGGCTTCGCCTACCGCGGGATTGCATTTTACGCAGGAGTCGCTTAAGCAGATTCAGGGCGCGGGAGTTAATTTAGCCTATGTAACATTGCATGTGGGATTGGGCACCTTTCGGCCGGTGAGATGCGAAAATATTACGGAGCATAAAATGGAGCCGGAATATTTTTTAGTTCCGGATCAGGCGATTGCCGCGTTAAATAAAGCCAAAGCGGATAAAGGACGCATTATTGCCGTGGGCACAACTAGTCTGCGCGCGCTGGAAACTTACGCCACTGGCCGCAAAGAAGGCCATACAGATTTATTTGTTTATCCGGGATATAAATTCGCGTTGGTGGATTGTCTATTAACAAATTTCCATCTTCCCATGACTACGCTTTTAATGTTGGTTTGTGCTTTTGGTGGAAAAGAGCTGATGATGAAGGCATATCAAGAGGCAGTGGATAATAAGTATAGATTTTACAGTTACGGCGACGCGATGCTTATAATTTAGCGTCTGCCTTGTCTTGTTTCTCGCCGGGACGCTTGTTTTGCCCCTGCGAGGCAAAACTGCGCTCGGGTCGGCTGCGTCGCTCTCCGCCTTCGGCGGATCCGTGCCCGCTCCTTGCCGACACGCCCAGCTCCGAAACAAGCCAAGTCATCCGTTAAGCATGTGTATTTGCTCGGCGTAAAGTGAGGTGTTTAGATAAAACCAAGATGGGGTTTATGAGCAAATAGGCTGGAGAACTATTAAAGATAATATGACTGCTGAAGACTTCAAAAATTTTGAAAGCAACACGGAAAAGAGCTTAGATGGTTTGTTTAATGCAGCTAAAAAACATAATGAATTGGCATATGTTTTTTCACTCTTAGGGTTTAATTCTGGTCAAGAAGATCGAGGGTGGCAACCTATAGCGGAGACATATCTTTTAATGAGAGACCTTGTAGGGATTGCTAACGCTCCGTTTTCTGAACATACTAAGGCCAGACTGTTTTTACTTTGTTATACGCAAATTACAGAAGCCAATCATCTTTATCACGTTATATATAATATGCTTTTATCTATTGAAAATGGCGACCCGCCGAAACTTTTTAGTTTTTTGGATCTATATAAGAATGGTATTCCGCCTTCTGTTAAGTCTAAGGTGATGTTGATATGTGAAAAATCAGAAAAACTTGGGCACCAAGGTATCAAAAATATACTCGTAAATATTTTTGATTATAATATTAGAAATGCAATATCACACGCCGACTATATAATTTATGGAAATGAATTGAGGTTAAAACATAAAGGTGATCAAATTAAAAAAATAAATTTAGACGATGTTCTGGATTTGGTACAACGAACATTGATCTTTTTTAATGTATTTTTTAAAGTTGCAGATAACCATATGAAATCTTATTCAGATGGTTACGTTATTAGTAATCGAAAAAATAAGAATGGACAAAACTTGTCGAGTGTTACTTTAAAAGTGGATACTAAGTTAGGCCTTAGGGGTTTCCAGACATTAGATCCGTTACCAATTTGGTAATAAAAAGGAGGTAAAATGAAAAGATTAGTGTATCTATTTATTACATTGGTTTTTTTATCTGGTTGTGTTACCTCCGGAACGAAAATCGATCAAAATAAAGTTACTCAGATAAAGGAAGGTATTACTACTGAACAAAATGTAATTCAGCTTCTTGGCAATCCTTATACTAAGACGCTTACCTCGGATGGCAGAACAATAATGCTTTATCATTACGTAAAGGTTAAAAATCGTGCATCCAATTTTATTCCAGTGGCTAATCTTTTAGTTGGCGGAATGGATATGCAACAGCAGATGCTAACGGTTCTCATTGGTCAAGACGGAAAAGTAGAAAAATATACGCTTAATGATTCGGCTACCCCTATTAACTCTGGCATGATTAATACTAATTAGCTTAGGAGAGAATATGAAAACATTGATTACTTATTATTCTTATAGCGGGATTACTGAAAAATTGGTAGCTATATTTAAGGAAGTTTTGGAGAAGAAATCTGAATTAACGATTCAAAGGCTAAAGCCAAAAGAGGAAATAACTTCTTTTTTTGCGCAGTGCATGGCAGCTAGGTTTAAGAAAAGATGTCAGATAGAGGAGGCGCTTTTTGACGCGAGTAGTTTTGATACGGTGATTATCGGTTTACCTGTATGGGCATTTGCCCCTACGCCAGCTATCAATACCTATTTAGATAAAGTTACCGGATTAAATAATAAAAAACTGATTATTCTGCTTACTTCAGGGAGCGGTGCCGGAGTCAAAATGTGCTTTAAATATATCGGGAATATTCTTCGCGCTAAAGGTGTATCCAATATAAGCGAAATTAATATTCCTAATGTCAGGATGAAAGATACTGATTTTATCAGATTATCTATAGAAAAAGTTCTATAAAGAATGGAAAAATGTTTACATTAATTCATCAAGATAAAAATAGTAAAGCAAGATTGGGCAGGGTTACTACTGCGCATGGCGATTTTGATACGCCGGCTTTTATGACGGTGGGTACGCATGCCACGGTAAAAGGGCTGATGTTCAAAGATGTTCAGGAGGCTGGCGCGCAGATAATTTTGTCGAATGCTTACCATGTTTATTTAAAGCCGGGGATCGAAACAATTAAAAAAGCCGGCGGTTTGCATAAATTTATGGGTTGGGATAAACCGATTCTTACCGATAGCGGAGGTTATCAGGTTTTTAGTTTGGCGCTCTATCGAAAGATGCATGATCGGGGAGTGGAGTTTCAATCGCATGTTGACGGCTCCAAACATTTTCTGACGCCCGAAGATGTCATTAAAATTCAAGAGACGCTGGGTTCAGATATTATGATGCCGCTGGATGAGTGTGTGCATTATCCTTGTACAAAAGAAGAGTCTCGGGTGGCGATGGAAAGAACAATTGCTTGGGCACAAAGATCAAAAGATGCTCATGGCGATGCCGCAGGGGCATTATTTGGGATTGTACAAGGGGCAACCTATGAGGATCTGCGCATTGATTGCGCTAAGCGTTTAGTGGAGATGGATTTTGACGGTTATTCTATTGGCGGAGTTTCGGTTGGCGAAAGTAGTAATTTAATCTATAATATTCTGGAGTTGGTGGCTGGGATGCTGCCGGAAGATAAGCCGCGTTATGCGATGGGGATTGGCTATCCTTTTGATATTGTTGAGGCCGTGGAGCGGGGAGTGGATATGTTTGATTGCGTGATTCCTACTCGCTACGGGAGAAATGGTACGGCTTTTACTAGTTTCGGAAAAGTGGTTATTCGTAATGCCGCTTATACGGAAGATTTCAGGCCGCTGGATCCCAAATGCGGTTGTTATGTCTGTAAAAATTTTTCCCGGGCTTATCTAAGGCATTTATTTAATGCTAAAGAAATGCTCGGATTGGTTTTACTTAGCTTACACAATGTTTATTTCTTTCTAGATTTAATGCGCCAGATTCGTCAGGCGATTAAAGAGGATAAATTTAATCAATTTAAGCAGATGTTTTTAATGGACTATAATAATCAGATATGCGCATAGACATTATTAGTATTTTCCCGAAAATGTTTTCCGCGGTGCTGGATGAGTCGATAATCAAGCGTGCTCAAGCAAAAGGCAAGGTTAAGATTTTTACGCATGATTTAAGGGATTATACTTTAGATAAGCATTGTAAAGTTGATGATCGTCCATTTGGCGGTGGTTCAGGAATGGTGATCCAAGTGGAGCCTATTTTCAGGGCATTACAGGCAATTAAAAAAAAGATTAAAGGTAAAGTTAAAGTAATTTTGTTGACTCCTCAAGGAAAAAAATTTAATCAGGCCTTGGCTAAGAAATTATCTGGGTGCCGGAATTTAATCTTTATCTGCGGACATTATGAAGGAGTAGATGAGCGAGTCCGGCAATATTTAGTGGATGAAGAGATATCTATTGGAGATTATGTTTTAACTGGCGGAGAACTTGCCGCGATGGTTTTAGTGGATAGCTTAGTTCGGCTGATTCCCGGGGTGTTGGGAGATAAAAATTCCTTGAATTTTGAGTCATTCGAAGGTAATCTATTAGAATATCCACAATACAGCCGGCCAGCTAAGTTTAAAGACTGGTCGGTGCCTGAGGTTTTGGTATCAGGAGACCATAATAAAATTTGCGCTTGGCGTAAACTTCAAGCGTTAAGACGAACAAAACAGAGAAGGCCGGATTTATTAAAAAAGTAATAGAAAGGAGCAAGAGTCAATGGATATCAAATCAATTGAGGCAGGGTTTACTAAGAAAGAGATGCCCGTGATTAACGTCGGAGATACGGTTAAGGTGCTTACGAGAATTCCGGAAGGCCCGGATAAATTCCGTCTACATCCTTTTGAGGGGGTAGTGATTGCTAAAAGTGGAAACGGGCTTAAGCTTAATTTTACCGTGAGGAAAGTTTCTTCTGGTGAGGGTGTGGAACGCGTGTTCCCGCTTTATTCTCCGATTATTGATCGTATTGAAACTATCCGTTTGGGTAAAGTGAAAAGGGCCAAGCTTTATTATTTAAGAAGCAAAATTGGCAAGCACGCGACTAAAATAGAAAGTAAAGAAGAAAAAGTTAAGTAGTGCTGTACTATGAAAGAAAGCTGAGGCTTAAGGGTTTTGATTGTATTATCGGTGTGGATGAAGCCGGCCGTGGGCCTTTAGCCGGGCCGGTAGTTGCGGCGGCAGTATGGTTGAAAGATTTTAGGTTCGTTAACAGGATAGACGATTCTAAAAAATTAACTCCGCGGCAAAGAAAAAGCGCGTTTGATGAAATAAAAAGTAAATCTTTATATGCCATTGCTTCGGTTAACCATATTAAGATTGACGAGATTAATATTTTGCAAGCGACAATTTTGGCGATGCAAAAGGCAGTTGCGCAGTTGTCCCAGCAGTTGACACAAAGTCAGTTAAAGCGGGCATTTATACTTATTGATGGTAATATGCGCTTTAAGCTGGATTTACCTTATCAAAGTATTGTGGGAGGAGATGGCAAATCTCTAAGTATTGCCGCCGCGAGTATTTTGGCTAAAGAGCACCGGGATCAGATTATGATGGCATTTCACGAAATTTATCCCCAATACGAATTTATCAAACATAAAGGTTACCCCACGCAATTACATCGGACGATTCTAAAATTAAAAGGTCCGATTGCAATTCATAGAAAGAGTTTTCTTAAGTGCCTTCAGGAAACTTAAAGTTCGGAAAAGCTGCTGAAAACGCAGCCACACTGTTCTTAAAAGCTAAAGGATATAAGATCCTTGAGCGAAATTATAAAAATAAATTAGGCGAAATCGATATTATTGCTCAACAAGCAAAAGTGATTTGTTTTGTTGAGGTTAAAGCGAGGCATTCCCTTAACCAGGGGTTGCCTCAAGAAGCAGTTTCGCTTAGTAAACAAAGACAGATTTCTCAAGTAGCGATAAGTTATTTAAAGAGTAAAAAACTTTTAGAACAACCCGCGCGTTTTGATGTGGTGGCGCTTTTATATATTAATCATCAACCGGAGATAACCTTAATTACGGATGCTTTCGAATTAAATTCGTACTTAACATTATAAAATGGCCAAATATAAAACTCAAAGCCTAGATAAATATTTAAATGATCTGGCTGCCCGTTTGCCTGCTCCCGGTGGGGGATCAGCGGCAGCATTAAATGCGGCGATGGCGGCTAGTTTAATCAGCATGGTGGTTAATTTTTCTTTAGGTAAACCAAAATATGCGGTGTTTCAAAAAGATCTAAAGGTTATTCTTGCTGAATCTGAAAGATTAAGAAAAGAGTTTTTAAACTTAGTAGATTTAGATGTCGCAGCTTATCAAAGTAAAGATCTTCGCCAGGCATTGGCAGTGCCTTTGCGTTTGGCTAAACTATGCGCTCAGACCGCTAAATTATGCCCGCCGTTGATCAAAAAGGGGAATATCAATTTAATTACGGATGTGGCGGTAGCGGCGATTTTTTTAGAATCAGCATTTATGGCGGCTTGTTTTAATGTAGAAATTAATTTAAAAAGTTTGGGCGATGTTAAACTTACTCAAACAATTAAAAAAGAAACTAAACAGCTATATAGAATTATTTTTAAGATTCGTAAAAATACGGAGGATCGGGTTGGCAAAGTTATTAGAAGGTAAACTTATTGCGGGCAGGATTAAAGAGCAGCTTAAGGCTAGCGTAGCTGGTTTAAAGCAAGCTCCGGTTTTAGCAAGCATTATCATCGGAGAAAATGCCGGAGCAATCAGCTATACAAAATCACAACAGAGATTAGCCGTTGAGTTGGGGATTAAATATTGTTTGCACGCTTTGCCGCAAGATGCATTAGAAAGCCAGATTGTCCAGCTTATCCAGAAATTAAATAATGATCAACAGACAAATGGTATTATCATTCAGATGCCTTTGCCTAAACAAATAGATGCCAAGTCGATTAGCCGGTTTATTTGCCGGAATAAGGATATTGAAGGGGTGAATTCTCCGGTGGTGGCGGCGGTGATGGAATTAATCAAAACTAGCGGCGTGGATTTATATGGTAAAGAAATTGTGTTGGTGGGTTTTAGCGAAATAGTTGGTAAGCCTTTGGTACTTTTGCTGCTGGATAAATTTGCCACGGTTACTGTTTGTCATATTGGCACAAGTAAAGCCGGTAAATTAGAAGAGCATGTGCGTCGCGCTGAAGTTTTGATTGTGGCCGTAGGCAAAGCTGGATTAATTAAAGGGGAATGGGTTAAGGAAGGCGCGGTGGTTATTGATGTCGGGATTAATTGCTTAGGTAATAAGATTGTTGGGGACGTAGAATTTAATTCGGCAGAAAAACGTGCCGCCTATATTACTCCGGTTCCCGGAGGGGTGGGCCCGTTAACCGTAATGATTTTAATGCGCAATCTAGTTGAAGCAACGCTCGCGCAGCAGTCTTGAAGTTAAATCAAACTATCCATAAAATAGAAAATAAAATGACTTTTAAAGAGAAAATACAGGCAGGTAAATTTTTACTTACTTCTGAGGTTGGCCCGGATAAAGGGATACATACGCAGAGGCTATTGCAGGATGCTGAGCTTATTCGTAACAAAGTGGACGCGATTAACGTTACGGATCTGCAGAGTTCAATAATGCGTTTAGGGTCCTTAACCGTAAGTTTCTTGCTGAAACAAAAGGGTTTTGAGCCAATTTATCAGCTCACCTGTCGCGACCGCAATCGCCTGGCTTTGCAATCAGATTTACTTTCCGCGGCGGCTTTAGGAATTGAGAACATTTTGATTGCTACCGGAGATCATCCTCGGTTAGGGGATCATCCAGAAGCCAAACCGGTTTTTGATTTAGACTCAGTGCAATTATTACAAGTAGCCAAAAAATTAGAGTCGGGTTTTGATATGCAAGGCCATAAATTAGAGGGTAGCGCGCCAAAATTTTGTATTGGCGCGGTAGTTAATCCCGGGGCAGACCCTTTAGCTCCGCAGATTATGAAAATGGAAAAAAAGATTGCCGCCGGAGCTGAATTTTTCCAAACCCAAGCAGTTTTTGATGTAAAAACTTTTGAGATTTTTATTTCCAAGATTAAACCGGTTAAAGTTCCGATTATGGCGGGTATTGTTTTGCTAAAATCCGCGGGCATGGCGCGTTACATGAATGAACATGTTTCTGGAATTTCTGTACCGGAGGAATTAATTACTGAAATAGACGCAAGTAAGGATAAAGTGGCTACTTCTATAGAAATTGCCAGTCGTTTAATTAAACAATTAAAACCTTTGTGCCAAGGAATCCATATCATGTCTATTGGCTGGGAAAAAATTGTGCCCCAAGTTTTGGAGGCAAGTGGATTATAATGGCCTCTAACCTTCCGCAGATACCTGGAGCAAGAAAAAAAGGAGTGGTTTTAATCAGCTCTGAAGAAGATTTTAAGAAACTAGATACTTATCTGATTAATGATACGGTTTGTATTGATGGGCCCTTTGGCGTAGGATTGAAATTAGCTAAATTGATTTGTGAAAAATATAAAGTTACGGTTAAAATTATAAACACGCAGCAGTTTAGTGGTGAGTTGCCTGCGGATATTCAGGTAATTGATAGCCCGATTCAGGAGATTGTCGGTGAAGGTCGGGCCGAGGCGGTTAAATTTAAAGATGGTAAGGCGGTGGGGGTATGTTTAGTTATCTTTGTGGATAAAACAATGTTAGATCTATCTAGTGAACAGATTAAGGTAGAAGGAGTGCCTCCATTATTGGTTGAACTTGGAACCAAAGGAGCTCTTAGCGTTTTAAGCCTGACGCGTCAATCTTTAACCGATGCCATAAGTCAAAAAGGCCAGGAGGCAAAAATTGAGTTTCCTGAAACCAACTATTATTTACCGATAATTAATGCTTTGTTGGATATTCAAGTAAAGAATCTGCAAGATTGTTTAACGGCATTTACCGCGGCTGAGGCTCTAGCTAATAATCAGGCCACTTCCGGGGGTTTGTTTGTGCGTAGTTTGGGTGGTTTATTAAATAAAGGTGTGGCGACTTTGATTTGCGAGGAAATTCTCGCCGCTTTAGCGGTATTAAATCAAGAGCATCCTAAAGCGGGATTGGGTTTTATTCCGGATAATATTTTACGATCATTGGGGCTGCAATTAGTGGATGGGAGGATCTGTGGTATTGCCGTAATTTTAGGCCCGGCTAAAGATGAACAATCGGCGGTAGAATTAATTCGTGATTTTCAATCCAAAAGTATTGTCAGCCTCTTGGCGGGCAACCTTAATGGAAATACTTTTAAACAACAACTTCAAAATCAAGGTGTGGAATTAGGTTTAGAAAATTATATTGTGGCATTAGGAGATGATTATTTATCGGCGATTTATGCGGTTAATTTTGCTTTGCGCGCTCCTTTAATTTACGGCGGCAATAAACCCGGGCAGTGGGAACAAATCGGGGATTATATTCGTCAGCGTGTTCCGGCGTTTATTCTTCTACTTAGCCATGTGGATGAGCTTTTAGTGGCTACCGGCTTCGGGGCCTTGGCTTTTGGTTTGCCGATAATTACAGATTTAGAAGTTCCGCAACTAGGTAAGCTTGATACTACTTTCTTTGAGGCTTTAGTTACTGAGCAGGATTATCGGAAATTACCTTCTAAATGTATTTTAACGCGGGGGATTAAAGTTAAAATGTCGCAGGTGGCAGTTCCGGTACCTTATGCTGCTGCCTTTGAAGGCGAGCGTGTGCGTAAAGAACAATTGGCAGTTGAGTTCGGAGGTAAGGCCTCAAGCGCGATTGAATTTTTAAGTTCTGGCGAAGAAACAAATATTACTGATGGCGCGGTGGAATTGATTGGGCCGGATATTGATCAGTTGCCTGTGGAGAATAAAGTTTTGCCATTAGCGATAGTGGTTGATGTTTTTGGCCGCAAAATGCAAAAGGATTTTGAGCCAATATTAGAGCGGCAGATCCATCGTTTTATTAATTATTGCATGGGGCTGATGCATATGGGCCAGCGCGATATGGTTTGGATCAGGATATCTCAGGATGCTGCGAGTAAAGGTTTTCGGCTAAAACATTTAGGAGTTATTTTACATGCGATGCTGCATACGGAATATGGCGCGATTGTAGATAAGGTGCAGGTTAAGCTTTATACTAATCTGTTGGATGTAGAAAAGATTTCACTCCAAGCTCAACAAATATATAATCAACGCGATGAACGTCTGGCCGGCATGACTGATGAGAGCGTGGATACTTTTTATTCCTGTTTATTATGTCAGTCTTTTGCTCCGAATCATGTTTGTGTGGTTACTCCGGAGCGCTTAGGTTTATGTGGGGCATATTCCTGGCTGGATGCTAAAGCTTCTTTTGAGATAATCCCTACTGGCCCTAATCAACCTATTCTTAAAGGTAATCTCCTGGATGCTCGGCTTGGTCAATGGGATAATATCAATACATTTGTACAGCAGAAATCTAATCAGACAATTGACGCGGTAAGTATGTATTCGTTGATGGATGGGCCGCAATCTTCCTGCGGATGTTTTGAATGTATTGTGGCGATTATTCCTGAAGCTAACGGAGTTATGCTGGTGCATCGCGATTATCCCGGGATTACCCCTTGTGGAATGAGTTTTACCACTCTCGCCGGATCGGTTGGTGGCGGGGTACAGACCCCGGGATTCTTAGGAGTGGGTAAACTTTATATCTCAAGTAAAAAATTTATTTCTGCTGAAGGTGGATTAAAGAGAGTAGTCTGGATGCCTAAGGAATTAAAAGAAATTTTACAAGATAAGTTAAAATCCAGAGCGCAAGAGATTGGAGAGGGGGATTTATTAGACAAAATTGCCGATGAATCAGTGGCGACTAGTTCTGAAGAGCTCCTCGCCTTCTTAAAAACCGTAGCTCATCCGGCATTAACCATGGATCCAATTATTTAAATTTTTCTTGACGTGGGCACTTTAATGTATATAATAACTACTAGATAAATGAATAAACATCTCCTGCCTAAATTCTTAATTATTTCAATTGCAATATTATTTGTCCTTGTGTTTACTGGACTTACTTTTGCTCAAGAAGTAAAGACTGCCCCTTCAGTTGAAGACATCTCGGATTTAAAAGTGCAAGCTAAAAAATATCGAGAATTAGGATTAGAATGTCAACAAATGGGTGATTTAACGCAGGCTTTGAGTTTTTATCAGAAAGCGATCGCTATTTATCCTAATTTTGCGATTGTCTATAATGATTTAGGGGTTATTTATGAACAGATGGGGTCTTTTGACCGGGCAGAAGAAAATTATCTAAAGTCAAATAAAATTGACCCTACTTATGCCAGTGTTTATACAAATTTAGCGCTTTTTTATGAAAATCAGCGCGATTTAGAAAAAGCGGCATTTTATTGGGGCAAACGTGCAGAGATTGGTTTTCCGGATGACCCTTGGAAACAAAAAGCAATTAAGCGGATTCGTGATATTCGCATGTCTACATCTAGTCAGCCATTCTCTGGTGAACAAGAAGAAGAGGTTTTAGGGTTGATGAAGGATGTTGCAGAAAATAAAGTCCAGGTTAACAAGGACGATGGAAGTCTTAGCCAAACGCACTTTAAAAAAGCTAAAGAAAGTTTTGAAAAAGGGGATATGGCTACAGCAATTAAAGAAGCGTTGGATGCCCAGTATTTAGATCAAAAAAACCCGGAGATTGAAGCATTTATTGAACAGGCAGAGCGAAGAGCTCTAACGCGATAGAAGCGTACCGCAAAACATCTTTCCTTACATTGAATTCCTTTGAATATTTAATTAATGGCTAAAAAAAGTTTTTTCGTAATTGATGCCACTGCATTTTGTTATCGGGCATTTTATGCCGTAAGTAACCTGAGCACATCTTCTGGACAAAAGACAAACGCGGTTTATGGGTTTATAAATATCCTTAATAAAATATTAAAAGAGCAGAAGCCGGATTATTTAGTTTGTTGTTTTGATTTATCGCGAGAAACTTTTCGTACGAAAAAATTCGCCGAATATAAGATGCAGCGGCCAGTAATGCCGGATGAGTTAATTAGCCAGATTCCTCTGATTAAAGAAGTGGTTAGCGCTTACGGAGTTCCGATTTTTGAAAAAGCAGGCTTTGAAGCGGATGATTTAATTGCGCAATTAGCCAAAGACGCTGTCCTACGCTCATTAGCGGTGACGATTGTCAGCAGCGATAAAGATATTTTACAGTTAGTGAATGAACATATTTCGGTATTTAGCCCGCATAAAGATAGCGGAGTGTTTTATGATTTGGCTAAAATAAAGGAGCGTTACGGCGTTGCTCCGCAGAGATTGGTAGATATTATCGCGCTGATGGGTGATGCTGCGGATAATATTCCGGGAGTTCCAGGTGTGGGAGATAAAACCGCGCAAAAGTTAATTCTGGAATTTGGTTCTTTAGATAAATTGCTGAAGAATATTTCAAAAGTAAAGCCTCAAAAAATTCAAGAAAATATTCTTGAGTATCAACAACGCATAAAACTCAATAAAGAATTGATCAGTTTAGATCAAGAGCTAAAATTAGATTTGGATTTAGAAAAGGCTAAAACTGGACAGCCAGATTACGCTTTGTTATCCGGTATTTTTAAGAAATTAGAGTTTAAAAAGCTGTTGAGCGAATTGCCGGCTGGGGCGGATAAAACCGTGCCCACTAACCTGTGTAGCTGTAATCAGGTGGAATTAACGCGGCTGCTTAAACACTGCGATGAAATTGTTATTTATGGATCGGGAAAGGGAGATTTATTTTTCGCGATTGATAATAACTTTTTTAGTGGTCAGCCGGTTGGTGCGGACTTACGTTCGGTAATTTCTGATTTTCGAATAAAAAAGATCGGGCATGATCTTAAGAAGCTAAAAGTTGATCTTTTTAAAGAAGGTATAGTTTTGAATGGTTTGGATTTTGATATTATGATCGCCGCTTATCTGTTAAATCCATCGCGAAGCAGCTATGCGCTGGAAGACTTAGCGTTGGAAAATTTAGGAGAATTTATCCGCCAGGGGTCTTTGGAAGCAAAAGAGGCTCTAGCCTTGGTGGTTAGATTAAAGCCACGCTTGGCGAAGGCTTTAGAAGAAAAAGGATTATCTGAATTATTTTTTGATCTGGAAATGCCATTAGTGAGTATCTTAGCGCAGATGGAGCAAAATGGAATAAAATTGGACTTAGAGCTGCTCCAGAATCTTTCGCATGAGATTGAACACAAGTTAATTAAGTTAATTTCGGATATTTATGAAGTCAGTGGAACGCAATTTAACATTAATTCGCCAAAACAGTTGGGACAGATTTTGTTTGTTAAGCTTGGTTTGGCGGTGGTTAAAAAAACTAAGACTGGTTTTTCTACAGATGAAGAGGTTTTAAAGCGTTTAAGTGATAAGCATGCTTTGCCGGCTCTTTTACTTGAGTATCGGCAGTTGACTAAATTAAAAAACACTTATGTTGATGCTTTGCCTAAACTAGTAGATCCAACTACTGGCAGGGTGCATACTTCTTTTAATCAGACCGGTACTGAAACGGGCCGCTTAAGTTCCAGTAATCCTAACTTGCAGAATATTCCGATTAAGACCGATATCGGTAGCAAGATTAGACAGGCGATTATCGCTTCTGGTGAAAAGAATTACTTACTTTCTTGTGATTATTCACAAATAGAGTTAAGAGTACTGGCGCATCTTTGCGGTGATTCCACGTTGATTGCAGCTTTTAATCGACATCAAGATGTGCATCGGCTGACGGCTTCTTTAATTTATAATCTTTCTGAAGCTGAGGTTTTACCCCAGATGCGTGAAGTTGCCAAAAGGGTGAATTTTGGTATTATTTACGGTCAGAGCGCGTATGGATTGAGTAAGGACTTAGATATTCCGATAAATCAAGCTCAGGATTTTATCGATGCTTATTTTTTACGTTATCCTAAAGTAAAAGAATATATCGATGCGCAAATAAAAAAGGCACAAAGTGAAGGGTTTGTTACTACGCTTTTGGGGAGAAGAAGGTATATTCCTGAAATTAATAATAAAAATATGGGGATCCGGCAGTTTGCTCAACGTCAAGCCGTAAACACCCCGATTCAGGGAACTGCCAGTGATTTGATCAAGTTGGCAATGATTAAAATAAATGCGCAAATTAAAGAGATGGATTTAAAAACGAAGATGATTTTACAGATTCATGATGAGTTGGTTTTTGATTTACCGGTTTCTGAATTAAACACGCTTGCCAGGTTAGTTAAGGATGAAATGGAAAATGTGATGAAATTAAAAGTACCGATAAAAGTAGATATGAAAAAAGGTAAAAATTGGTTACAAATGTCTGAATTTTCTCTGGCTACGGTGGTGAACTGATGAAGATCGCGATGATGGCTTCAGAGGTTGTGCCTTTTGCTAAGACCGGAGGGCTGGCGGATGTAACCGGAGCTTTGCCTTTGGCTTTAGAATATTGTGGGCATGAAGTAATTGTGATTATGCCCGGCTATAAGTGCATTAAGGATGCTAAGTTAAAAATTAGCCGGGTTTCTGAAGATGTAAGCACCTCGACGATTGGAAAAAATATTAAAGTTTTTTTTATCCAAAATAAAGATTATTTTAACCGTGATGGGCTATATGGGGATAAATCCGGTGATTATCCGGACAATTTAGAGCGCTATGCTTTTTTCTGTCGCCGCAGCCTAGATTTATTAAAAGAAATAAATTTTCCCGCGGATATTTTACATTTGCATGATTGGCAATCTAGTTTAGCCGCGGTGTATTTGAAAAATTTATATTCAAGTAAAAGTTTTTTTTCCCGGATCAAATGTATCCTGACTATTCATAATATCGGTTATCAGGGCATTTTCCCTAAAGAAGAGTTTCCGAAGTTGGGTTTTGGTTGGGGCCTTTTTGATATCAATGGTTTTGAATTT
>Ga0247841_10006996_pt1 | contig 17018 bp, 11 predicted proteins | sample LaCruzMarch2015__2_FD_192410 | JGI IMG/M metagenome (GOLD analysis project Ga0247841, IMG submission 192410) | Freshwater microbial communities from meromictic Lake La Cruz, Castile-La Mancha, Spain - LaCruzMarch2015_18m | ecosystem: Environmental > Aquatic > Freshwater > Lake | place: Spain... | reverse complement strand
GCGCTCGTGGTTGTATTCCATCACAAGATTCTGGTTGAAGAACCCGATGGTCTGCTTCGACGGCGTGGCGGTAAGGCCGATGAGGAAAGCGTCGAAGTATTCGAGCACCTGCCGCCAGAGGCCGTAGATGGAACGGTGGCACTCGTCGGTGACGATGAAGTCGAAGGCTTCGATGGGTACGCGGTCGGTATAGGCAACGTCCAGAGTGGCAGAGCCGTCCCGGCTCTGGTGGTTTTCTCGATTCAGCGGCGGGACGCCGCTGCCACTTTCATACGCAGTAGCGATTTCATAACCGGACTTCTCATCGAGATCCTCATCTAGTTCCTCGCCGCGCAATATCGAGTACAGGCGCTGGATGGTGCAGATAGTGACGCGGGCGACTGAGTCGAGCTGGTTCGAGGTGAGATGCTGGACGTTGTAGACTTCGGTGAATTTGCGGCCGGTGTCAGGCGCGACGAACTGCTGGAACTCGGCCATGGCCTGGCGGCCGAGATTGGCGCGATCAACAAGGAACAGGACGCGTTTTGCCCCAGCATGCTTGATCAGACGGTAAGTAAAGGCGCAGGCGGTATAGGTCTTGCCCGCGCCGGTGGCCATCTGGATCAGCGCGCGCGGGTGGGCAGCGGCAAAAGACTCTTCGAGATGGGTGATGCCTTCGACCTGGCACGCCCGGAGATTCTGCGCCGAGAGCGGATGTGCGGTGGGCATGGCGGCGAGGCGGGCGCGGAGAGTGTCGGGCTGAGCGAGCCATGAGCCGAGGGTTTCCGGGCGATGGAATGAGAAGACGCGGCGGGACCGCGGCTCGGGATCCCGTTCGTCGCGGAAGAATGTCTCAACGCCCGTGGATTCGTACAAGAACGGCAGCGAGCCGGGCGTGATGGACTGGATGAAGTCGGGCAGATTCCCGCCATAGTGGGCGGACTGTTCAGCGACACCGGAGAGGAGCGTGCCTTCTTTCTTGGCTTCGATCACACCGAGGGCAGTGCGGTCAACGAGCAGGAGATAGTCACAATGGCCGGATTTGAGGGGCACTTCGCGCAACGCGATACCGTGTCCAGTGGAGGGATTGAACTGCTTGTAGTCCTGGACGACCCAGCCGGAAGCAACGAGCTGCTCGTCAATCTGCTGGCGGGCTCTCTTTTCTGGAGTCAACTCATACATTGGGAGCGCGACTCATTTTTGGTACAATCCAGCATTACTCATGTGCCCGGCGATTAATTATCCGGCTCCGCAGATAGACACATGAACCACTCGCGTAGCCGCTTCATCACTCCAGTATTCTACTACAAGCCGGCCGGCAAGTCAAATCAAAAAAATGTGATTTGCTTTTGAGACCACCGCCTGGCACCGAATGATTCACCGCCTGGCACCGAATGAGGTGTTGATAAAATCCGCAACGATCCCGGCAAATTCCGCGGGCTTTTCCCACATCGGGCTGTGGCCACAGCCCGTTATGACTTGAATGCGGCTGTTCGGCAGGGCATCACTCATGGCACTGGCCTGGTCAAAGGTGCCGAAGGGATCGTGGGTGCCGACGAGAATCAGGACCGGCGCTTGGATGGCCGCAAGTTGCGCGGCCGGTATGGCCGGCGTGGTGTAGTTGGCCCGCAAGGCTTGTTGCAGCGCTGGATTGCCCGCTTGCAGGCCGATGGCAATGAAACGCTCGATATCCTGCGTCGTCACATTGGCGGGATCGAAGTAGCGTGGTATAACGGCGGCAAAAACTGCGCGGTTCTGCGCGACGGTGCCGTAGCCGTTGATGCGCTGCTCCACGGCGGGGGAGAGGCCCTTGGGCGGCAGACTGGCGGCGAAGGTGTTGGCCAAGACCAGCGCCGTGACCCGCGCGGGATGACGCGCGGCAAAATGCTGGAGCACGAAGCCGCCGAAAGAGTGGCCGACCAGCACCGCGTTGGATATGCCCATGGCGTCCATGAACGCGGCGATGTCATCCGCCATCGTGGCGCAACTGTAGCTGCTGTTCGGCTTGTCCGAGCGGCCAAAGCCGCGCAGATCCACCGCCCAGCAGCGGTAGTCAGGCGGGAAGAGCGGCAGCACTTTTTTCCACACTTCAGACGACATGCTATAACCATGCACCAACACCACCGGTATACTCCCGTTCCCGGATGTTTCGTAGTGGAGCTGGATGCCATTGGCCAGACGAATGTCCGCCCCTTTGTGGATTGTCTCCCACGCGATCGTTTGCAGCTTCATTGCCTCGGCATCGCTGAGACCGCCTGGCTTGCCGGGCAGGCCTTCCGGACTTTTGTTGTATATCACCGCATAGAACACGCACGCGGCCAGATATGTGCCCGCCTTGCTGGGATGACTCTTGTCGGCGCTATGCAACACCAGTTCCGGGTCGTCCTTGCGCGCCCGCTCCCACGCCATGCCGACGGGCACCACGTCCGCCTTCAACGTTGTGCCAAGATCGAGATACGCCTTGCTTAGCTCAGGTTGCCTGGCGAGCGCGTCTTGGCGCGCCCAGGTCTGATACAAGAGCGTTTTGGCATTCGTTTTCTTGATCTCGGCGGCGAACTTTGCCGCATAGTCAAACATCAACTGCGGCTCGTTGAGCGGCCGCAAACTTTGTTCCTGCAAGACCACAAAATCCCACGTGCCCGTCGCAATTTTCCTGACCGCTTTCGCGTCTTTCCAATGCTGTTCCAGCGAGTAGCCGCCAGGTGTTTCCTTGTCAAATACAAAAGGCCGTTGCTTGGCCGCCTGCGCCAAGTCCGCGATCATCTGGGGCAGGTCGTTGACATAGGTGTAACTGTTGCCGATAAAAAGGACACGGAGCGGCGGCGGGGCTGCGCCTGCCAGTGCCACACAAGGAAACAACAAACTGATGGTGAGGGCGATGGCCGTTTTTTGTTTTTTCATGGTACCAATCATTGCAGGCGGTGCCCGGCGCGAAGTGTAACGTCAGGCATCAGCGGGTGAAGTCGAGCAGGTAGGTGGAGAGGGTGAAGCGGCGTTCGTTGCCGGGGCGCTTCCAGATGACGGTCACGTTCACTTGCACCAAGCCAGGTGCTTTTTCGTCAATGTTGTCGATGACTTCGACTTCATAGCGGTACTCGGGGAATTCATCGCCGAAGTCGCCGGCCTCTTTGACGTCTGCATCTTTCTTGTGCCAGTATTTCTCCTCGATGTCGACCATGATGTCGCGCGCCAGATAGGCCTGAATCGTTGCGCCGCGGGCGGTGCTGATGGACGCAGTGGAGCGACCGATCAGATACATTATGGTTGAGACGCCGATGGCCAGCACGACCACTGCCACCATCACTTCAATCAAGGTAAAGCCGCGCCGCTGCATGGCTCATTCCGTCCGGCGTTGGGTGTCGCGCGACAGGCGGCAGAGGCCGTTGGCGCCGACATGAATGACATAGCGCGGGCTGTTGCGGCGCTCAGCCACGAGGTAAATGCGCGCGCCGTTGCTGGTGCCCTTGGGGTCGAGAATCAGCTCATATTGGCCGTTCTCAAACGCCTCGTCCCAGCCATCAACAATGCGCTCGATGCTGACGCCGGTGGGCAACTGGTGAGTGTCGTGGTCGAACAAGGCGACGCGGCCGGCGGCGGAGAAGCCGGCGTTGCTGCTGCTGCCGTCGCCCTCGCCGCCCTCATCGCCGGCGGCTTCTTGCCCGAACGGCGGGGTGGTGCCGCCCATGCTGCCGAGCGTGTCGGCGTTCAGCTCGAACTCATCGCTGCGACTTTGATCACGCGAGAGGTAATAGGACTGGTTGTCGAGATCGAAATGGAGGCGATACGGCGCACGTTGCATGGCGGCCATGCCTTGGGCATAGCGAATGGCGGTCAAGAGTTGGAATGCCTCGCTGCGTTGTTTGCCGGAATACAGGCTGCCAAGCACTTTGGGGACGGCGATGCCGGCGATAATGCCCATGATGGCGATGACGACAATCAGCTCGATCAAGGTATAGCCAGGCGCGGCGCGGCGCGGCGCAGCTTGCCGCTGCTGCGACCGATGACCGATGACCGATGACCGATGACCATTGACCGATGGGAAAATCCCCCGGCACGCCGGAGCCGGCGCGCCACCCCCTTTAGAAAAGTGGGATTGCAGCGATGACGCGCCATCCCCCGATGAGCGGCGCGGCGCAGGTGTTCTTCGCTGAGAAAAATGACCGCTGACCGTTGACCATTGACCATTGACCATTGACCGCTGACCAATGAACGATGAACGACGAACGATGAACATGGGCATATACCTCACAGGCTGTACATCCGCAGAATGGAGGGATAGCCGTCGCGGCCGCCCAGGCGCACGACCCACTCGATGACATGGACATAGCCATTGGCTGTGCCGTACGAGCGAATCCGAAAGGTGCTTGAATTGCCGGCGACGCGCTGGGTGGCGCGCTGCCGCAGCAGTTCTTCATATTGTTCGGGCATCATGATTTGAAGGACTTCCGGGGAAGCAGTGTTGGGATTGACCGAGTCGGAGTCGGAATCGACCGTGACGAACTGGCGCATGCCGCGGTCGAGGACGCCGTCGGTGTCATCGAGTGGCGGCGTGCGATTGCCGTCATCTTCATTGGGATCCAGCACGCCGTTTTCGTTCAGATCCTCGCCAAACCAGAAGGTATCATCAACCTCGCCGGCATATTTTGTGCGCAGGACGTTGATGATGTTGTAGATGTCGTTGATGTCGCGCATCGGGCCGTTGCGCAGGGTCAGCGGCGGATCAAGGGATTCATAGTCTTCATCTTCGGCGCCGTTGGGCTGGCGCATGTTGTCGCTGTCGCAATAATCAATCAGGCAATCGGTGATGATTTCAATGGCGGTCTTGTTGTCGGTGCCGGTTTGGAGCAGGCGTTCAAGCGTTTTGCGATCGCCCTTTTGCGCCAGGCGATTGAGATTGATCAAGCTGTCTTCGTCCATCGGGCCAAGGCCGGTCTGACCGAAATTGTCCTTGAACTTGACGGTGTATTCGCCGACGGTGTTCTCACCGACGACGAGCGGCACCTTGTTGAATATTTCCTGATAGCGCTCGATCAGCTCGGCATCTTCAGGGATGGCCGGGTTGGGATAGCCAAAGGCGCCGCTGCGCTGTTGCTGTTTGAGCTCGGCCAAGGCGCGATAAATGCCGGCCTTGGCGCAATAATGGGCTTGGACATCGTTGAGGACATTGCGCGCCAGCATCATTTCGACTTGAATCGAAAAAGAGTAGGAGACCGCCAGGGCAGTCAGAAAAAAGAGCACGAACATGGTGATGATCAAGGCGATCCCGCGCGGGGCGCGGCGGCGCCGCGGGCGCAGGGAGCCGGTTGCGCCGAGACCCCCACGGCCTTGCGCCGTGGGTGAATAAGATTGCATTGGGTTCATCCGCTTACATTTGCAGCATGGAGATATCGAACATGGGCAGCAGCATGGCCAGGATAATCACGGTGACAATGCCGGCCAAGGTGACGATAATCAAGGGTTCCAGGACGGTCATCAAGGTTTTGATGGCGTTGCGGGCTTGCTTGTCATAATTTTCGGCGATGCGTTTGAGCATGGCACCCAAGCGGCCGGATTCCTCGCCGACGGAGATCATGTGAATCACGACCGGCGGGAAGACGCCGCTGAGGCGCAGCGGCTTGGCAATCCGCTCGCCTTCCTTGACATTGTTGGCGACCTTGTCGAGGGCGTCCTCGATGACGCTGTTGCTGGCGGTGTCCTTGGCGATGTTGAGCGCGAGCAGGATCGGGATGCCGCTGTCGACCAGCGTGCCGAAGGTGCGCGAGAAGCGCGCGATCGCGATTTTGCGGGTCAGGACCCCCAGCAACGGCAAACGGAATTTCATTTTGTCAAGCAGGATGCGTGCGCGGGCCGTCTGCTGCCAGCGCTTGAACAGCACGATGCCGGCGACCACCACAATGATCATCAGCCACCAATAACCGCGGAACACGTTGGCCGCCCCGATCAGCGCCTGGGTCAATGGCGGCAGGTTGGTGTTCATGCTTTGGTAAATGGCCTGGAACTTCGGCACGGCAAAGGTCATCAGCATCGAGATGGCCAGGCCCATGATAATGGTCAGGACGATCGGATAGACCAGCGCGCCTTTGATGGTGGAGCGCATGTCCTGCTCTTCCTCGGAAAAGTCGGCCAGGCGGTTGAGCGATTGTTCGAGGACGCCGCCGGTTTCGCCGGCGCGCACCATGTTGACCGCCAGGCGCGTGAAGAACCGCGGATGGAGCGCCAGCGACTCGGCCATGGTGGCACCGCCTTGGACGCGTTCGCGCACCTGCTCGAGAATCGGGCGAAAGACCTTGTCGTCTTCTTGTTCGATCAGCGCGGTCAGCGAGCGCACCAGCGGCAATTTCGCCTCGACCAAGGTGGCCAGCTGGCGCAGGAAGTCAACGATTTTCTGGTTGGACACATTCTTGCGGGAAAACCCGAAATCAAGAAACCCGGTCTGGGCCTTGGCGGCCTCGGCCGCCTCGGCGTCGGCCACCACCAGGCGCGTGATGTACAAGCCCTGCTGCTGCAATTGCCGTTTGGCCTCGTCAAGCGTGTTGCTGACAATGGCGCCGGTGGCGGGTTGGCCATTGGTGCGCAGTCCTTCGTAGGCATAACTTGGCATGGGCGTGTCATCTGCAGGTTAGTCGGTGACAAAGCATTGAGAAGCAAATCCAGTGCCGAATGTGCCATTCGGTTGAGATCGCCATAGAATTGTAGCCAGAAGCGGCGCGCACGTCAAGTGCGCCGGCGCGCCGGGTGCCGGTTCGAACATGCTTTCGCCCGTAGCCGCCGCACGGCGTGCGGCGTGCAGCACATCGCGCAGAGACCCCCACGACCTTGCGTCGTGGGTGAATAAGATTGAACAAGACCACGCCGGCCCTCTTCCCCATTTCTCCTCTTGTGCTGAAAAGTGGGAGCGACCTCCGCGCTGGCAGCAATCTAAGGCGCCAGCCAGTCCCGCCAGAGGCGTGGATCGCGATTCTGCTGCATACGCTGCATTCGCCGCACGGAGGCGGCTCCCACATTGAAGAGCTACATCACTGATGCGGCAATGCATACCGCGGTGCCCTCCGCCGCCGCGGGGGAACATGTGGGAAAATGCTGCCCGGTTGCTGCCCGTTGTGCGCCGCCCACTAGCGCAAGGCCGTCCGCTGGCGCACATAGTCCGCTGAGGGCGCGCTGAAGCGTGCGCGCAGTTCGCGGCGCGAGAGCAGGCGCGTGGCTTGAATATGGGACCGTTGGCGCAGCATCACATGCATGCCGCAGAGCGCCTGCCAGCGGCCGCGCAGCACCGGCACCACGCGGCCGCGCAGGATCCACGCCAGGTCGCTTAACACAAAATGCACCACGATCCGCGGCGCATACCATACTAGCAGCAGCGCGGGCATGTTCTTGACCAGCACCCAGAGCGTGTTGCGCTTGGTCCAGACCAGGCTGCGATCCGACAGGCGCTGCGCGCTGAACGAGACCCGATGCCAGCACACGGCACTGGGCACATATGCGCAGTGCCAGCCCATGAGCTGGGCACGGAAGGCCAAGTCGACATCCTCGTTATACGCAAAAAACAGCGGGTCGAAGAGACCAATCTGGCGCAACAATGTCACGCGATACAATGCGGCAGCGGGACAGGCGCCGAAGACATCGTCGGGCGTGGCGTATGCGTGGGCCGGCGCGCCGCTGCCGCGCTTGCCCGCCAAGCCATAGGTGTAAAACAAATCGCCGGCCGTGTCAATGGTGGCCGGTGGCTGCTGCCCGTCCCACTGCAGAATTTTGCTGGCGGCCATGCCGGCATCCGGCCGGTTGGTCAATGCGGCCAGCAATGCGGCCAGCCATGCCGGTTGGGCGCACGTGTCGTTGTTGAGCAAGGCAATGAACTCGACCGCGGGATTCTCGCGCCAGACATGTTCGATGCCGGCATTATTGCCGGCGGCAAAACCAAGATTGTGCGGCAAGGCCAGCAACTGCATTTCCGGAAAAGTGTGCCGGGCCATTGTGCGCGAATCGTCCTCCGAGCCATTATCCACGATCAGCGCGGCAAACTCCACGCCGGCTTGCGCGCGCAGGGCGTCGAGACAGGCGGGCAAGACCGCGGCGCCATTCCAATTCAGGACAATGACAACGACGCGGGCGTTTGGGAGTGAGATCAGCATTGAGTTGCCTTCTTCATAATCTAAATCCCTCTTGCATCTCCCTTTTCCAAAGGGAGACCATCCACTGCCAGCGCAAGAGCTCCGTCCCCCTTTGGAAAAGGGGGGTGGGGGATTTTCTGCGATTTTGCTTTAGTGGTCAAAAGTAAAGAAATGTGTTAGAAACATTGCGCTAATATCCAAAGGCACGCAGGCGCGTGGCCATGCGCGCGGCAAAGGCGCACAGAGCCGGATCCTTTGTGTAGGCGCAGGCGCGGGCGGGGTTCATGCCGGCGCAGGCGCGCTCGATCAAGGCCGGTTGGGCTGGCACACCGCAAAACGCAAGCACGCGCGTGAGCTGCTCGCGCGGCGACTGCACGACATCCTCGAAGCGCACCGTGAGGGCCTGCGGGCCGAGTGCGTCAACGTGGCGCCGGGCTTCGCTGGAATACTCCTCCCAGGTTGCGAAACAGCCTTCGGGCGAGGTGCAGCGCACGTGCAACGCAAAACTTGGCTGGCGCAGGCCGAGCCAATACAGCGGCTTGCGCTGCGCGAACAAGCGCGCGCCAATGGCGACCGTATCGCGCTGGCGGGTCATCAGACTTTGGACGACATCCACGCCGTGGCGCTGAATGTTGAGCACGCGCGCGCCGGGGAAGATATCGAGCCAGAGCGGCAGCGTGAACGTGTTGCGCGGGTCTTTCCAGCCCCACGGTTCGGTCAGGCGCACGGGTGAGCCATGGCGCAGGAAACGGCGCGGGCCGAGATACGATACGACCCGCAACGTGCGCAGCAAATAGGCGACATAGTCGCGCAGCAATTCGCGCAAGGCGACATTGTGCAACATCGCCTGCACCGCGGCCGGCGATTCCCAACTGCCGCCGCATTGCTGCAGCAGCCAGTCGTTGATCGTCAGGAAAAACCAGGCCTCCTGGTTGGGATCCTTGCGCCAGCCGCAAAACAGGCCGCAGGCCTCGAGCACATCCGTGATCATGCTCGTGCCGGAACGATGCATGCCGAGAATGATGACCGGTTGCGCGGGTGCGGCGACGGAAGTGTTCATGTGCGTTTCCAGAAAGGGGTGCCCAGGCACGTTGAATGCAGATTGAGCCGGTGGTAGACGAACCATGCCAGCAGGCCGTTCCAGGTGAGCATGCTGAGCACAAACGCCCACGCGGCGCCCAACGGCCCCCACCACGGAATCAGCAGAAGATTGGCGGCAACACTGACGGCGGCGCCAATGCCGATGCCCAGCACCGCGTCGCGTTCATAACCAGTGGTGGTCAGCAACATGCCGACGGAACCGGCGGCGGCATTGATCAATTGCCCAAGGCAGAGCAGCACCAAGACCGGTGCGGCTTGGCTGTCTTCGGCCACCCAGCCAAGGATCGGCTTGCAGAACACCATCAGAATTATTGCCGCGGGCAGAGTGGCCAGCATGATGCCGCGCGCCGACCACGTGACCATGCGTTGCAGTTGTGCATGATTTTTTTGGGCGTGCAGGCGCGCGATGCTGGGCGCCATGGCGGCGTTGACGGTGACCAGCATCAAGCCGATGCAATCGGCCAGCCGGCGGGCCGGCTCGTACAAGCCAACCGCCTGCTTGCCTTTGATGAAGCCGAGCAACAAGATGTCAGCCCGGCTGTTGATCACATACATGGCGCTGACCAGCATCAGCGGCACGGCGCAGCGCAGCCACGCGCGCGCATGCGTGCCGGGCGGCGCGTCGGCCGCGGCCGGCGGCAGATGGCGCGCCAGCAACCAGTTGCCCAGATAATAGGCCGGAAGGATCGCCGCCACGGAGATCAGCACGGCGACGGGCGCGGTGAACCAGCGCAGCAGCAGCACGGTGGCGAGCACGATGCCCAAGAATGTCAGCAGCGGGGTCACCACCAATTCCGGGAGGAAGCCAAGGGTGACATGATGCAGGCCGCGCAGCGCGCCTTGGCGCACATACGCCAGTGCCAGCCACGGCAGGGCCGTCACGCCAATGGCGCAGGCAAGCAAGGTTTCACGGTCGCCCATGCCGGCCAGAAGCAAGGCGCCCAGCACGACCAGCGCAATGCCGGTGATGCTGCCCGCGCTGATCAGCACCACCTGCCGGGTCCAGCGCAAGAGGGCGTGCAGGCGATCCATCCGGCCATGCGCGCGCAGCGCGGCGCTCTCGCGCAAGACCAGTTGATCAAGGCCCAGCAAGGCCGGAATCGTCAGCACCACCAGCCACGCTTGGGCCAGGGCATAGGCGCCATAGCCGGCGGCGCCCAAGCGGTGGTTCAACACTTTCATGGTCGCAAGCAGCAGCAGCAGGGCCAGCGCGCGCAGGGCCGAGGTGCTGACGACATGCATAATGACATGCCGCAGTGAGCCGGGATTCGCAAGGGTCTGTAGCCAACGTCGCATCGCCGCATTCTACCATACCCAAGGCGGCACGTCAATGCGCCTTGGCCCCGGTTTCTGGAATTCCGCTACAAGAAAGTGAGCTGCATTCCCTTGCGGCGATCCTGCCACGGTAGCCGCCGGCGTAGAACGTGCAGAATAGGTAGGGCGGTCAGGCCCTTGACCGCCGCGGTCGTCGCTGCGCCATTGTAGCACCGACGTGCGCGCGCATGCAGCAACGGCGGTCAGGGCCTGACCGCCCTACCTCACCCTCCGGCCACGCACGCGCAGGGCCCACAACACATTTGGCTGCGTCAGGTTCCCTATATTCCCGTAATCTAATTCCAGCCCGGATTCCTGAAAATTTGACAAACAGAGTTAAAATATGCTATACTATTCACTAACGAATTGCGCGCTCCTGATCTTCTTCAGGAACCCGCGCAGTTTTTTATCACCAACCTCACCACCATACGAGAGTAGCAGCATGAAAACACAAACAATCATCGGATGTTTGGCCATTCTGGCAGTCTGTGCATTTGCCCTGACGGCGACAGCGTCCGGCCCACCGGCAAATGATAATTTTGCCAATGCGGCGACGTTGTCCGGCGCGTCCGGCACGGCCGGCGGCTACAACAACAAATTGGCGACCAAGGAAGTCGGTGAAGCCGATTGCGTCTATGGCGATGTGACCAACACGGTCTGGTTCAATTGGACCTGCCCGGCCAATTGCTCATGGACCATCAGCACCTTGGGTTCACGAGATCCCGGTGGCAATGAATGGGACGCCTGCATTGCGATTTACACCGGCGCGACGGTCAGCACGGCCGTCAAACTGGCCGAACAGGACACCGGTTATGAAGAAACACTGACCGTGCAAGGAATCAATGCCGGTGAGATTTTGTATTTGCAGGCGGCTGGGTACGCTAGTGTTAATGCAACAAACATTCTTTTGACGTGGAGCGTCGCCTTGGATCCCGTCACCAATGGTTGGGATGTCGTGCCGATGGCGAGTGCGATGGGCAATCTCGATTCGTCGCGTAGCTGGCTGGTGCCCGACCCGGTGAACAACAAATTGTTTGCATCGCGCTGGGACAACAGCGAATTCACGTCGTATGTGCTGCCGTACACGCAAGCCACCAATCCGGCCACGCTGGGTAGCGCATGGACCAGCATTGTCGCGCCGGCGGGTATGGATCAAAACACGCCGGACAATGGCACGGCCGGCATGGTTGCGGGCGGCTATTTGTATGCCGGCGGCGGTTTTGGCGCCACCAGCGATGGGCGCAAGTACTGCCGGCTCAATACCTCTAGCTTGACGTGGCAGATCGGCAACAAGATTGGCGGTGAAGTCGGTGGCGGCTGGGCCGGCGTGTGGGCGATCATTCCCCAGACGACCGCGACCGGCACCTGGATTTACGGCCAATGGTGCGGCACGCGCTACTACCAATCCTATTATGTCAGCAATGAGGCGACGTTCACCTATTATGCGGTGGGCCGCAGCCAAGATACACCGTCCTATTGGGGCGTTGACGCGATTGCCGATCCCGCGGGCAACATCTACTATTACGGCCAAGGTGTGACGACCGCGTCGAACGCGCTGCGGCGCGCGACGGGTGCGGCCACCGTCACGGCATCCATTTGCACGCCGTGGATGTTGGCCAATGGCGGGTCGAATGACAACCAAAACGTGCGCACGGGCCCGGCGATCGAATACGTGCCCGCCTCGAAATCACCGCTGGGCTTGAATGAGCTGTGGGTGATGCCGGCGCGGATCCTGCAAGGCGGCGTTCCGGTGCAGTATTCCAAGATCGACCGGTATCGCGCCGACAATGGCGCCTATCTTGCCTCGGTTGATCTGCCCTTTAACATGGCCAATGATGGCGCCGGCACTGACATGGCCTTCTTGAATGGCCGGATCTTTGTCATGCAAGGCGGCTCGGTCAAGAAGCTGTGGTCAATGACGTTGGTGCCGGAGCCTTCGCTGGCGCTGGGCCTTGGCTTGCTGGGCTTGGCAGTGCTGCGGAAGACGCGCGCCGCATAAACTGCGCAGAGCATTAACTGAAGTATACAAGCCCGTGGACAGCAACCCTGTCCGCGGGCTTGTCACATAGGTGAATGATGAATGATGAGTGATGAATGATGAATGTCCAGCACGCAGCATGTAACACTTGATATGCTTCTTGATCTGCATTCATCATTCATCACTCATCATTCATCATTTCTGCAGCGGTCGTGGGGGTCTTCTCAGATGCGCCCCACCGAGCTTGCCTCGGTGGACGCAGAGATTGAGAAAGAAGCTGGAGGTGCGCCTTTCAATCTTATTCACCCACGACGCGAGGTCGTGGGGGTCTGGCAGAACAGATGATGAATATCCAATATTCAACACTCAATGGCTATAAAAATGAATTGCGGCAATTCATTTTGCACAAAATGATTTTGCGGCAAAACCATTTTTCCCTGAACCCTGAACCCTATTTTATGCTGGTGCGCTTGGTGCGGCGCGGCACGCGGGGCGCTTTGGGCGCGGGTGTTTTTGGTGTTCGTTGCGCTACGGCCGGTGCGACTGGCGGCACCGGTGCGGCTTTCCGCAGCGGCCGCGCGGGTGGCGCGGGCGGCGCGGCGGCTTTGCCGCGCTTGGCGGTGCGGGCGGGTGGCGCGGCTGGTTGTTCCGGCGCTTCCTGGGCGATGTCGACGCCGAACACGTCCGACAGATCGGCGCCCTTGAGGCGGCGGCCCTTGCCGGCTTTGGCGGCGACCGCCGTAAGCGCATCCGCTTTCGTCGCGATCAACTCGCAATGATCGACGCCGCGCAGGAGGAACAGCAGTTCGGGCGCATGGTCGAGTCGCGAGCCCACACCGTACAGCACTGCGGCGAGATGCTTGCACATTTTCGCCGAGTCCGGGCAGTCGCATTTCATCTTGATCTGCTTGGGATGGGGAAACAGGCCTTCGTTCTTATCGGTCACGACCGCCATGACCCCGTCAGACAACTTGCCTTGCAACAGATCGAGCAACGAACCGATCTGGCCCGCGCACTGGCGCTTGAGCGCGGCCCATTTGCCGCTTCCGAGCGGCTCAATGGTTATTTTGATGTGGTACAGTTCAGAGCCGGACACGATGGCATGCACCTCGCATTTTTTTATTTCAAGGTGACAGACGGAGCCGTTGCGCACATAGGTTCTGCCGCGCGGCAGGCGGTTGTCGTAATCGCTGAATTGTTCGAGATGGGCACACCATGAGGCGCCCCAGAATGATCGGGCAATGGTGCGGCCCTCGATGGTAATCGGCTGGACCACCATGCCTTTCTTTTTCATGGCGTTGAGATGGCGTTCGGCATTGGCGCGTTTTTGCGCGACAGGCACGTAGGGTCTCCAGGAGAAAAACATAGTGGTGGTCGTGGTGGTGGTTATACGCACGCTTTGGTGACATCGAGCGCCACCAGGCGCATGAGTTCGTCGTTGGTCATTTCAGTGAGCAGTGTTTCGGCGCCGCCTTCGAGAATGTTGCTGGCCAGCGCGGACTTTTCCCGGATGAGTTTGTCAATGTTTTCTTCGACCGTGCCTTGGCAGATGAACTTGTGGACCAGCACATTCTTTTTCTGGCCAATGCGGAAGGCGCGGTCGGTTGCCTGGTTTTCGACGGCGGGATTCCACCAGCGGTCGAAGTGGATGACCTGCGACGCGGCGGTCAGGTTGAGGCCGACGCCACCGGCTTTCAATGACAGGACAAAAAAAGGCGGGCCGTCGTCGTCCTGGAACTGCGCGACCAGCGCCTGACGCGCCTTGACCGGCGTGCCGCCGTGGAGGACGAGGCCCGGCCGCCCAAAGACGCCGGCCAGAAACGCGGCGAGCGGCGCGGTGATCTCGCGGAATTGGGTGAAGACCAGGACGCGCTCCTGGCGCGCGGCCAGCTCCTCGCACAGCTCGCGCAAGCGGGCGAATTTGCCGCTGTGGCCCGGAGCATAGGCGTCGTCGCCCAGGCATTGCGAGGGATGATTGCAGATTTGCTTGAAGCGCATGAGGAAGGCGAGCACGGCGCCGCGGCGCTGCATGCCATCCACGTGTTCGAGTGTCTCGGCCAGGTCGCGCACGGTGCGTTCGTAGAGCACGGCCTGCTCCTTGGTCAGGCCGCAGAACGCGGACATCTCGGTCTTGTCGGGCAGGTCGGTGATGACGCGGCGGTCGGTCTTGAGCCGGCGCAGGATGTACGGCTGGACTAGCGCGCGCAGTGGGGCGTACTGCTGGTCGGTGCGCTGCTGGAGCGCTTTGACAAAATCCTTGAAGCGCGCGGCGGTGCCGAGCAGGCCTGGCAGGATGAAATCGAAGATGGACCACAAATCCGACAGGCGGTTTTCAACCGGCGTGCCCGTCAGGGCAATGCGTGCGCGGGCGTTCAGCTTTTTTACAGCTTTGGTTTGGAGCGCGGTCGGATTCTTGATGGCCTGGGCTTCGTCAAGCACCACGAGTTCCCATTCGAAGGTCGTAAGCCAGTCGAGCCGTTGCACCATGGTGTAGGTGGTGAAGACGGCATCCACGTTGGCCAGTTGGCGTGCCGGCTCGCGCGCCACGGCCGCGAGCGTCTCGGCGCCCGCCTGCGAGGGATGCAGGAACAGCGGCCGGAGCGTTGGCGCGAATTTTTCGAACTCCGCCTTCCAGTTTGCGAGGAGCGACGCGGGCAGGACGAGCAACGCCGGCCGCGTCGCCTTTTGCTTTTTAAGGGCGAGCAGCAAGGCGATGACTTGGATGGTCTTGCCCAGCCCCATGTCGTCGGCGAGGCAGGCGCCCAAGCCAAGCCGGTTGAGGAACCACAGCCAGTTCAAGCCGGTTTCCTGATAGGGCCGCAGCGTCGCGTGCAGGTCGGCGCCCGGCTGGGTGGCGGCGATGAGGCCTGGCTGCCGCAGGGAATCGAGGATCGTGCGCAACCATGCGCCCGGTTGGGCGAAGGCCCATTCGTGTTCGAGACCGGTGCCGTCCAGGGCGAGATCCGCGGGCGCACCGGCCAGCAGGCGCATGCCCTCGATAAACGTGATGCCGCTCTCCGCCGCATCCACCTTGACTTTTTCCCAATGGGCAAGCGCCTCGGCCAGCTTGGCGCGGTCAACCTCGACCCACTGGCCTTTGAGGAAGACCAGGCCGTCGCTGGCCGCCATCATCTGTTCCCATTCGGCGCGCGACATGGTCTGGTCGCCCAGCGTGAGCGTCACATCAAAATCGAGGAGTGACTTCGCGCCGAGCTTGCTTGCGGCGACACTGCCGATGGTCACGCTCACGCGCGGCCGGGCGCGCTGGCGCCACCAGTTGGGCAGGCGCACCAGGATGCCGCATGCCTCAAAGATTTCGACTTCCTTGAGGAAACGATAGGCATCCTCGGCGGTCCAGGCGAGCGGGTGGTAGATGTCGCCCTGTTCGACCAGTTCCTTGACCAGCGTGCTTTTGCCCGCGGCAAGCTGGACGGGCGCGAGCAGCTTGATCAGAATCTTGCGGTTGTTGGCGCCGGCGTATTCCTTGAGCGCCAGGTGCAACGGCTGATACAGCACGCGTTCCTGCGCGGTGAGTCGCGCGGCGTAGGTGGCCAGGAAGGCAAACGGGCAGGCGGGATCTTTTTTATTCTCGGCCAAATGGAAGCAGACGCGGCCAATGCGATGCCACAGCGGCGCCTCGCGGGCGAGGAAGTCGGCGACTGAACCGCCCTGGGCAGCAACTGCGGCAGCCACCCATGCATCGAGTGCGTGCCAAAGTGCGGCCAGCGTATCGGTGGTGAGATATTCGGCGCCAGCCATCGGCGGCGCACTGAGCAGCAACTCGGCCGCAGCGGCGGGAGCCAGCGGTTCGACCGGCTCGCGCACGCCGTCAACCTCGGGGGTGTGGCACAAGGCGGTGAGAAAGCGCCCGGCCAGTGCGCGCCAGAATAGGAACGAGGGCGGCAAGCCAGCGGGCGCCAGTGCCGCGAGGCGGAACAGGCCTTCGCCGGGGCCGCGCGTGAACGCGGCAGCGAGTTCGCGCAGCGCGGCGCCAGTATCGTCGCCCGCGGCGGCTTCACCGGCAACCAGGCAGCGCAGATGCCCCTGCGGCGTTAAGGCCAGTTCAAGTGCCATCGGGCAATGCGACCGGATGTTGAACAAACAGTGTCATGGGTGCCATTATAGCAGAACAACATAATTTCTTTCGCGGCGAAACAAATTAAGGTGCTGCGCCGCAGCGCTAACCGGCACGGCGAATGATAAGCAATGGGAGCCGCCTCCGTGCGGCGAATGCCGCGGCAAAGGTGCGTCAGTAGTCGGTGCGACGGTACGTCGGTGAAAAAGCCGCGGCAGAATCGCGATCCACGCCTCTGGCGGGATCCATGCCTCTGGCGGGACTGGCTGGCGCCTTAGCTGGCTGGTGCCTTAGATTGCTGCCAGCGCTGCCAGCGCGGAGGTCGCTCCCATTGCCGCGGCAGAATCGCGACACGGAGGTCGCTCCCACTTTGCTGCGGCGAATCGCGACACGGAGGTCGCTCCCACGATGAATAATGAACAAGGAATATCGAAGGCTGAAGCATCTGCTCAGAACTTCATTA
>Ga0247841_10006993_pt1 | contig 17022 bp, 18 predicted proteins | sample LaCruzMarch2015__2_FD_192410 | JGI IMG/M metagenome (GOLD analysis project Ga0247841, IMG submission 192410) | Freshwater microbial communities from meromictic Lake La Cruz, Castile-La Mancha, Spain - LaCruzMarch2015_18m | ecosystem: Environmental > Aquatic > Freshwater > Lake | place: Spain... | reverse complement strand
TTCTCTTAAACAAATAATAACTTCTTCTGCAGAAGGAAGCATTGCTGCTTTTTCTGCATATAAAGAGATAAAGAAAGAATAGGAATTAGTAGCATTTATATAATATTTCTCTCTAAATATATAATGGAAAATATAAATAAAATTCTTAAAAAACAATCTGAAAAGGTAAATATTGATGATAAAGAATTTAATAAAATTAAACAGGTTTCTGATGACTTTTGCAAGGAATTGAAAAAAAGAATCAAAGAGAGAAAGATAAATGCAGAGGTTTTTGTTGGAGGTAGTTTAGCAAAAAATACTCTTGTAAAAACCGATGAAAATAAGTATGATGTGGATATATTTGTAAGATTTGACAAAAAATACAAAGAAGAAGAAATTTCAGATATATTGAAAAAATTATTCTGGAAAAAACCAAAAAATATACATGGCAGTAGAGATTATTTTCAGATAATTGTAGATAAAATAATATTGGAGATAATTCCTGTCATTAAGATAAAAAATCCTTCTCAGGCAAGAAATATTACTGATTTGAGTTATTTCCATGTAAATTATGTATTAAACCACATAAAAAAGAATAAAAAATTAAGCGATGAAATAAGATTGGCAAAGGCTTTTGCCCATGGCCAGGATTGCTATGGTGCTGAAAGTTACATAAAAGGTTTTTCTGGATATGCAATTGAGCTGCTTATAATTTATTATGGAAGTTTTTTAAATTTCATAAAAAGCATTGCTAAAAATAAATCAGGAGAAAAAATAATAATTGACAGTGAAAATCATTATAAGAACAAAAAGGATGTATTAATGGAAATGAATGAATCAAAGATATTGAGTCCCGTTGTTCTTGTGGATCCAACTTTTAAAGAAAGAAATGCCCTTTCTGGATTAAGCAATGAAACTTTTGAAAAGTTTAAAAAATCCTGCATTGATTTTTTAAGCAATCCAAGTCATGAATTTTTTATAAGAAAAAAAGTTTCTGATGAATTCAAAAATTATAAAAATGTAAAGAAAATATCAATAAAAACCAGTAAACAGGCAGGAGATATTGCAGGAACCAAGTCAAAGAAATTCTTTAGTTTTTTATTAAACCAAATCAGCAGGGAATTTGAAATAAAAAAATCCGGGTTTGAATATGATGAAGATGAAAATATTGCTCATGCATATCTCGCACTTGACAAAAAGTCAGATGAAATAATAAAAGGGCCCCCAATAGTCAGAGTTGAGCATTTGAATGGATTTAAAAAAGTCCACCCGGATGCTTTTATAAAAAATGGTTTTTGCTATGCTAAAGTTTCACATGAAATGAGTTTTAATGAATTCATTAAAAGATTAAAAGATAGAGACAAAAAGATAATAAAAGAAATGGGCGTTAGTGAGATGAAAGAAATTTAAAAATTTTAATCCTTTCCATTGCCATCGCTTTTTGCAGCAAGATTGAACATTGTTGCAAGAGCAGAGCAGAAAAAAGGTGTGTTTAACCAAACAGCTATTTCTTCATCAGGAGCTGTTCCTTTTGAAATTACAAACAAAACTTGATCGCTATCTGCAACATAGAATTTTGCATCAATTGCTATTGGAAATGCTTTTATTTTGAATTTGTTATTTATTTTCTTTATATCTTTTTCATCACCTGATAAAGCAACTTTAAGGTTTATTCCATTCTTTTTTAATCTATCAAATAAAGATGAAAAAAATCTTGATTTTGACTGAATTTCGTTTGCAGAAGTGCATACAATTACTTCTTTTTTTGCATTTTCTAAAACTTCTTTTATGTGATTGTAAATTGTTAACCTTCCTTTTATTGCGCCTGAAATATCTTCATGCCTTACTGGCTGTATTCCCACATGGTATAATTCTTCAAGTTCTGTGTATTCATGGGTGTCTTTTAATTTCAAAAGAGATTTTATTTTTTCTTCTGAATCTCTTTGAGCGTTTGATTTTAATTTTTCAATTATTATTTTTGGTTTTACGGCTATATATTTTACAGGCTTACCAAGTTTCATAACTGCAAAACCCTGTTTTTCAAGACTTTCTAGAACATCATAGGTCCTGCTTCTTGGAACTCTTGAAATTTCAGCAATCTCACCTGCACTTGCTATTCCTTTGCCAAGAAGAGCCAGCCATACCTTTGTTTCATAGATATTAAGCCCGAAATATTCCTTAATCTGATTCACAAGTTCTGGTTTGATTATCATATTAGATTCATAATTTTACTACTTCAATTCTATGAAAAAAAGCATTTATAAACCTTTTGTTTGTTGTCACTTAATAATTAGAACAATGGTAAAGCTTAAAAATAGCGTGCCTGTGCTTTTTTGATGAAAAGCCTTAGCTTGCTTAAATTTAGCATAATATTTTTAACAGGAATGCTCCTTGGAACATTAATAAACTTTGTCCTAGTCTATGGTTTGGAAAATCCTTTTTTAAATAATTTTGGATTATCTGTAAATAATAATGTTTCTGTTCCTTTTGATTATATTAAAGAGAACCAAATTGAAATTTATTCTGACAAAATTATTTTAAACATTGAAAATACAAGCCTTAGCAAATATGCTGCAACAGGAAGCATGGTTCCTGTTCTTAATGAGGACTCAAATGGGATAAGAATAGTACCCAAATCAGAAGAGGAGATTCATATTGGAGATATCATAACCTTTGAAAAAGATAGTATTCTTATTGTCCACAGAGTTATTGAAAAAAATAATGATGAAAAAGGTATCTATTTTATAACAAAAGGAGATAACAATGAATTAAATGATGGTATGATAAGATTTAATCAAATAAAATATAAAACAATAGGAGTTTTGTGGTAATATGGCAATGCATAATATTCCCTGTCCAAAAAGAAAACTTGTTAATATGTTAGAAGTTTTATACAATCCTGCTGGATTTTTTAGGACTCTTCAAAGAAATGAACAAGAAGATCCTGAAAAAATCTTTAGAGAGATTTATCCAGGATTGCCTGAAGAAATACTTAAAAGACTTATAAGAAGATCTAAAGCAGAACTTTTGAGAAATAAAGGAACATATTCAGAACTTGAGAAATATGCTCATTATTCTCCAACAAGAAATTTGCTGAGTGATGCTTCCTATGTGTTAGGAGAACATATTAAAGAATGCAGAGATGCACATGGGTGTTTAGATAACTATATGTTATGGTTGGAGAGAAGGGCAAGAGAACTGCTTTCAACAGGAAGATATGATGGAAATGAAGAAAGTCTTCCTAAAATAATCCGAATCTTGGATCATAAAATGCTTGGAATTGATTTTTCTTCTAAATAATATTCAAAGCCATTAAAATCCAAGTTAAAATCATTCCAATGTACATTCCAATTGATAGAAAGGGCATTGCAGGATAAAACTTGCCTTTTTGAGCAAATACAAACAAGTACAATAGGGCAAGAGTTGCAAAAAACATTATTATTAATGGGGGGATGAAAGAATGATAAATTTTATAGAATACTCCTGCAGTTATTATTGGAAATACAATATCTCCTCCACCAAGAATAGCAAGATGAACTTTTATTTTTGCTTTTTTGAATTTTTCATCTAGGAATTTTTCTGATTTATTCTTGAATTTTTCTTTTATATTCTCTATTTTTAATTTTTCCTTTGCATCTGCATAGGGAATGAAAAAACCTGTGAAAATCCTAAGGGTGTTTATCTGGTATTTTGCCATATTCTGCATGAATTGTGAGTGCCAGACAGCCCAGATATCGTATAAAGAAATTAGTAAAAGGAAAAGAACTATTCCAAAAACATTAAGCACTGGAACAAGAACAGCAGCTATTCCTGGGTAGACAAGAAGCTCTGTTATATTGTGGACAAGGATATTTCTTTTGAAAATTTTAATATATGCAAGTGGAAGAGAGATAAGAAGGAAAATTCCAAATGAAAACAAAGATAACTCTGGAATTAAAACAGAAAGAATTGGAATTTTATTGATTATTATTATATCTTTAAATTTAAACAAAACCAGAGCTTTTAATGAAAGGCCAAGTGCAAGGATTATTACTGCAAAGAACCATAATTTTAAAAAATTATCAAACTTAAATCTTGTCAAGAACATCAGAACAGCAATTGCAATTATAAATGAAAAAACCAGTGTCCAGGAGAAATCTTTAAATAAACAACTGAAAACTTGGGTATAGGTTGGCAGAGAACTGCACATATTTTCTTCAGAATTCTGAATTTCTGGCGGTGGCTGCATCCCATAGGGAAGAACATTATTTTCATTATTATAAACATATATTACAAATAATCCAATTAATTGAGTTATAACAAACATTGCAATAAGAATTGCTGTTACTTTTATGTTGTGTTTCATATTATTGAGACTTTATTAATCAATGAAATATTGGTAATATAAATTGTTATCAATCCAAACAATCAAATTCCCTTTTGCACCAATTAATTTTATTTACTTACCTACTAATAATATAAAATGACTTTAAAAATGTATTTTATTTATTTTATTAATATTAAATAACTGAGCTTGAACTTTTGTTCATCTAGCTAATTATGTTATACATTACTAATATATTTGATATGCAAAATCACCACAACAATATTTAAAAGAGAGGGATTTTATATAATGATTATGCAAGTTTTAGAAAAAAATAAAGGGGAGATTGAAATAAAGGCCAGCAAGATGTCTGACTTCTTGAGAATGGAATATCTGGAAAGCTGCCTTAAGCAATTTCGTGATTTTGAAATACAAAAATTCTGTGCATGGGAACTTGCAAAATTATATGAAAACAGATTTATGTATCCTGAAGCTGTAAAATATATTTTTAAATTTCAGGAAATAACTGGAAATCCCCTTGACAAGAAAAAGGCAGCACAGAAAGAAGTTGAGCTTTTGATTAAAGGCGGATTTTATGACAAGGCAGAAAGTGCAATTAAAAAAGCAGCTGGAATGATGAATGATGCAGAAAGATTTGAATTAAAAAGAAACCTCATAAATTGGTATAAAGATATGGCTAACAAGGCTGAAAAATCAGGAAAAAATTCTGAATTAGCCAAAGTTTATGAAAAACTTGTCAATTATGTTGTTGATAATGAAAAGATTGAGATGAAAAGAAAAATTGCCTTTGCTTACAAAAAACTTGGAAGAATAAAAGAATCAATGGAAATTGAAAAAGATATTGAAAGATACTCTCCTCCTGACAGAAGAACTCCTGGATTTGTATACTGAAAATTTAGATAAAGGAAAACTTATTAAGCCTCTTGAAATCTTTTTTAATGTATGGAATGTAAATATTGTCAAAAACATAATCCTGAGAATATAATCTATGAAACAACGCATTGGTATGTTATTCTTGCTAATGATCAATATTATTTAGGCAGATGTATTGTTATATTAAAAAGACATTGTGAAAATTTAACTAATCTTGAAAAAAGTGAATGGGACGAATTTATGGATATTGTTAAAAAATTAGAAGTATCTTTGAAAAAATCATTTAATGTAACAATGTTTAATTGGACTTGTTTAATGAATCATGCCTATAAAGATAAAAATCCAAATCCCCATATACATTGGGATTTAAAACCAAGATATAATCATAGTGTTAAAATAGATCACTTGGTTTTTGAAGATTTAGAATTTGGAGAACATTATGATTTAACAAAAAAACAAGAGGTTTCTCCAGAGATAATAAAAAAAATAATATTTAAGATAAAGGATAATTTGTAATAATAGAACATAACCTTTCTTATTGCGCATTAACTCTTAATATTTACTAATAATCTAAAATGCTCGTTTAGGATGTTCATTTAAGTGCCAATCTGTCAGTTCTTCTGAAAATATTTTTCTGCAATCTTCTAGTATTATTGGAACTGCATCTAGATACCAGGTCCAATCTGGATGAAAAAAAGTTGTTTGAACATAAATTCTTCCATCTCTTGTTGTAAATGAACGCTGAGCATCAAAAGCCCATCTTATTCCTGGATCTAAAATATCAAGAGGAAATCCTCCTTTGAATTTCTTTTCAATTTCTCCATATGCCTTAACTCTTCCAAAAGAAGAAAAATCAGGATTGTTTAATATTTTCATATTTTGAAAATCTTCTGCTTTTGCATACAACAACCATTTAAATCTCTCATCATTTTTGTAAGCCAAGATTAGTGCATTCTCTGGAATTCGAAGTTCTAAAGAACAATACATAAGTCTTGACGGAGTATCTGGCATTGCTCCTTCAACTATTGTTTGTATATTGTTTGACATTTATTTCCTTCTTAAAACAATTTTTTCAAGAATGCAATTTTTGTGTTTGTTACATGACCTTGTACCAAAGGATAGTGCATTTGTTGTAATTTTTCTAGAAATATCAAAAGGACAGATTATTTTTTCTCCATCTGGAAAAATATTTCCAAATCTGCATCTACTAACTAAATCATTTTTAGCAGTTAATTCTGTTTCTATTACTCCTCTTCTTGCTATATGTAAAACAGGAATTGTACCTTCATAGCCATCAACAAATTGTTGTACAATTTCATAATATTGTTTTAATGGAATAGTATCAGGAGTATCTTTCCAAAAATCTTGGGTCGAAGTTATATCTCTTATGCTTGAGATGTAAAATCCATCACAATTAAATCTATGTTCTGCCATTGATGCTGTTTGTTCGAATTCAGCTATGTTATCTCTTCTTAACATGTATACTATTGTTACTGGAAAATCTGGCGGAGATATTTTGTATAATGGTTTTTCACTTGAAAAAGAGCCATAGACACCAATCCTTACTTGAGTGCTGGATAAATCTGTCCTATCAAGAGCATCTAATCTAACGCCGTTTGTGTATAGTGTCGTTCTTAGGCCTTGTTCATTATTAAAATCAATAATTTCAGGTAAATTTTGGTGAAGAGTAGGTTCTCCACCTAAAAGAATTACTTTGTCAATCTCTTTTCTATGTTGAAGAACATGAGTTTTGTATTCTTCAAAAGACATCTCCCCATTTCCTAGTTTATGTTGATAAAAACAACCTGCACATCTTAGATTGCATTTATTTGTTATGAACAACTGTAGTGTATTAACTGGCGTTGGAATAACTTCCCCCCATTTTCTTTTATCGTATTTCAATTCAAATCTCTCATCCATTTTATCACCTTTTTATTATTCAAAATAATTTTACAAAAGAAATCTTATTAACTATTTGTTTAAATAAATATAAACCAAAAAGTTTATATATTAAACCTAGTTTTATCAACTAATAAATTAAAAAAAGAGATAAAATGGTATTAAATCTGATTATTCCTGAGATAAACGGTAAACCGAATAATACTAAAGATGCTGTAATAAGCATCTTAACATTAGAATGGCCATTGACACTTAGAAATATTTTCTATAAAATAAAAAAACAATACCATTATTCTTCTACTTATCAATCAGTATATAAGGCTGTTAAAGAACTTTGCAATATGGGAGTTTTATTAAATAATGAAAAAAAATATTCTATAGATATTGAATGGATTAAAAAAGTCCAATCATTTACAGACATAATTGAGACAAATTATTATGCAAAACAACGAATCCAGAATATTTCCGGATTAAAAGAATCTAAATCTGGAGAAGATATGATTATCCTTAATTTTGATACTATTTTTGATGCTGAAAAATATCTTTATTACTTTATGAAAAATGAGCTTTTTAAAAAGAAAAATGATAACATCTGTTTTCAATTAAGCAATGAATGGAGACCTATTTTTTATCTTAGGGCAGAATACAATTATTACAAAAGACTTATTGAAAGAGGGCATAAATTCTATTTTTTATGTTCAGGCAATTCTTATGCTGAAGAGTTATCTAAAAAATTTTATAAATCTCTTAAAATAAACTATAAAACTGTTAAAACCAATTTCCCAAATGATCTTCTGATGTTTGGAGATTATTTTATTCAAATATTCATTCCAGAGCAAATTAAAATAAAAATGAAGGAGTGTTTAGATAATAAAGACATATTAAAATTGCTAGAAGAAGTTTTACAAAAGAAGACCTCTGTAAAATTAATAATAAATAAAGATTCATCTCTAGCAAATGAAATGAAAAAACAGATAATTAAGAAATTTTAATTTTTATCTAAATCTGATTGTTTCGAGATTTCTTGGAACATTTGTTTCAATATCCAGAAATTTATGAAAATTTCTGGCCCATAAAAAATTTTCTGAATAATTTTTTAGGTGAACTCACATTGAAACTATCTAAATCTAATTGTTTCCAAATTTCTTGGAACATTTGTTTCAATATGATGCAGTTTGTATATTGAAGATGCTAAATCAAGGCATCTTGATTGCTCTCCATGATTGATTATTATTCTATTTGGCCTTGGCTGACATCTGTTTGCAAATTCAAGAAGTTCTTTTCTTCCTGCGTGAGCAGTCATTCCATCTATTGTAACAACATCCAGATTAACTTCAATATTTTCATCATTTCCTTCAACATTCATGGTTATCATTTTTGTTCCTTTTTGAATCTGTTCTCCTAGAGAGCCTATTCCTTGATAGCATACAAAACAAATCTTGTTATTTTTGCTTTGAGCAAAATGTCTGAAATATTCTACTGATGCGCCTCCCTGCAACATTCCAGAAGTTGCTAAAACAACGCAAGGCCCTCCTTCAACAACAAGTTTTCTTTCCTGACTAGAACCGACTCTTTGGAAAACATCTGAAACAAATGGATTATTGTCTGCAAATACTTCTCTTCTTACATTTGAATTAAGGAAATCTGGATAGGCAGTATGGATTCCATTAATGTCCCAAATCATTCCATCAATGTATATGGGTATTTTTGGTAATAGATCTTGCCTCATTGCTTCTTCTAAAATAAGCATTGTTTCCTGGGCTCTTCCCAATCCTAACTCAGGGATAAGAACTTTTCCTTTTTTATCAATTGTTTCTTTTATTGTGTTAATCAACTGGTCTTCTGCTTCTTTTCTTGATGGAAGGATATTATTTTTTCCACCATAGGTTGATTCTATAATCATTGTTTCAATTCTTGGGAAATTACTTATTGCCCTATCTAGCAATCTTGTTCTGTCAAATTTGAAATCTCCTGTGTAAACAAGATTATGGGCACCATTTCCTACATTGATATGTGTCAGTGCGCTTCCTAAGGCGTGTCCTGCATTGTAAAAAGTTATTCTCATGTCAGGAGCAATATCTGTTACTTCATTATAATCCAGGCAGATAGTGTGTTTTACCATTTCTTTTATGTCTGTAGATGAAAATAATGGTGCTGCTGCTTGTTTATAGGCAACTCCTATAAAATCCAAAGCTAGAAGCGCTGAGATATCTCTTGTTGGAGCTGTCATATAAATAGGGCCGGCATAACCCATCTTAACTAAATAGGGGATTAATCCTGAGTGATCCAAGTGTGCGTGGCTTAGAATTATTGCATCAAGTTCATTTATTTTAAACTCAGAAACATCCAAATAAGGGAATTTTTCTTTACCTCTTCCTGCAACATTTATTCCGCAATCCAAAAGAACTTTTGTTTGGGGAGTTGAAAGCAATAGGCAAGATCTTCCAACCTGTCTTCCTCCTCCAAGGATTGTTATTCTTATCCACTCTTCAACTTTTTCAGGATTCCATTCTTTGTAGATTTTCTTTCCTACCTGATTTAAGAATTTTTTTCTTGAATTATTATTCTGATAGAGAACTGCACGAATATTTTCAGTAATCTTTGATTTTATTGCAGGACTTCTCTGTACTTCTGGAATCCATAAACTTTTTTCCTTAATCTCTCTTAAAATAGAACCTTCTTTTCCAATTACAAGTCCAGGTTTTTTTGCTTCAATAACAACAATACTTCTTTGAGCATCAAATAAAATCTCAGTTATTTCTGCTTCTTCTGGAATTGTTTCCTTGATTATTTTTTTTGTATCTTCTTCTGATTTCAATAATTTTTCATCTGCTCTTAGTTCAATTCTTTTTTTGAATTTATTTACAAGTTCTTTTATCTTTCCGTTGTTATCTCTGAAAAAATCCATATCCTCTGTATAGAGAACAATATTTGCTGCTTCAAAGTTAGCACTAGTTATTGTTCCCTTGGGAAGTTCTGCCTGTATGTCTTTTAGAATGTCTGACATTTTTATTGTTTTATTTTATTATTGATATTTTTTATTTTAATAATATGATATTGGATAAGCTTGAAATTGTAGGGTTGTTATTGTTAAACCTCGCTTATTTTACTCTTTTATTTTATCTGCCTTATTAATGATATTTTATTAATTATTATAGGACAAGACAAATTGGGTGGGGGGTTGGTTTAGCTTTTTTGCTTAAGCAATTGACACTTAATCTTTCTTTATCATTTACTAATAATGATTTAATTAAATTGAATAAAGATTTATTCAACACCTCTTGTCTTTTTTCTTTACTTTTTGTCTTTATATTCAGGAGATATTTCCTGGGCTATTTCATGAATTATTCCTTTTTTTGTTATTGTAAAAACATCGATTCCATTTCCACTTCCTGCATCTCTCTGAGTTGAGGATTTTATAGATTCTACTGCAAGTTCTACTCCTTCTTTAATGCTTATATCTTTTTTATACTGTCTTTCTAAAAATCCTAATACATAGGGCATTCCACTTCCAAAATTTGCATCATAATCATCTACCTTAAAAACACTTCCAGCAGGTTCTATTGAATAAAGTTCAGTTGTTCCATCTTCATTAAATCCTGCGACTAATGTACCAACCATAAATGGTACCATTGAAGGCTGTCTAATATTTTGATAGGTTGATGTTGCAATAAGATTTGCTGATTCTTTCACAGTTGGTCTTTTCTTTGATTTTAATTCTTTTAACCTTAGTTGTGCAGCTATTACTTTTTTTTGTATTTCTATATCAGACATACTGCCGGTTCCAGCTGTAACAAGATAATCATTTATTTGGACTGCTTTCTTTGCATTCTTCATTGCAATAAGATGCCCTGCTGTTGCTCTTCTGTCAGAAGCCATTACAACTCCGTCTTTGCAAACTATACCTATTATGGTAGTTCCTGATTTTAGAATGTTATCCTTTAATTCGTTATCCATTTTTATTTTATACTAAATGAAATCAATATCTCCTTAGAACCTATGAAATATTGTGTAATAATGGGTTTATAAAGATTTCTGATAGCGGATTTGTGGTTATTATTTGATTTACCAAAACAAAGGATCATCTCTGACAACTTGATAATTAGAAGTATTCTTTCTTGTTTTTTCCTGTAATCTAGATAATTTTGCTTTTCCAGTCTTAACTTCAATATGTTTAGTCTCGGTAACTCTTCCTGTGAAGATATCCCTTTTTCTAGCAATAAAATCTTTTCCACGAGGACTTCTTTCAACATCGTAACCCCTCATTTGAAATTTCATTTTAACATTTTCTTCCCCCATTCTTCCTTTCCTTCTATTCTCATCAATTACAGCTCTCTGAATTTCTTTTTTAGGCACTTTATTTCCTAGGAAATCTCTATTCATGAGTTTCCCAGTGATTGGGTTTCGAATTATCATAATTATTTAAAGAGAGGATTATTTTTAAATATTTATGGATCCGATTATATATTTAGATAAACATAATATTTTACGTGAAATAATTAGATAATATTAAATTCCTAAAAATGGTTAAATATTTAATATAGTTATTTCTTAATAAAAAGGTGTTTTTATGGGATACTGGCATAGATTAAGTAAAAATTTGAAAGAACATATAAGATTAAACAAAGGCAAATTTATCTCTTTAATTATATTCTCTTTGGTAATAGCATTTTGGAGTGGACATGTTAGCTATTATGACGAAACAGTAGGATTTTACTTTCCTGCTTTTTTAATTACATTCTTGGCATTTTTTATTGGAGGATTTATTGGAATAATATTTTTTGGAAAGCAGCCAAATAAGATTAAAGTAAAATCCTGAATTTAAAACCAAATTTCAAATCCTAATTATGCAACAGTATAGATAATTGAGATTTAATATAATAAAATATAAATATTAGAGATTATTTAATTGTTTATGCATAGGTTAACAAAATTAGAAGAAAATTTAAAGAAGAAATCAAGAGAAGAAAATAAATTTTTAAGAAAAGTATATGCTACTATAATTGTATCAATATTATTCTGCTTCATTCTTATTTTTCTTTCAACAAAATACCCAAAACATCAACTACCTTTAATTTTATTTGTTATTCCTATATTGCTAATTGATTTACTATTAGTAATTAAATTTTATTCAAAAATAGAGGGAGACTATACAAATAAAGATAGACTTATTTTTAATCTAATTCAAATATCTGGAAGAATTAAAAATTATATAGAAGATAATTCTGGGGATAAATTACAATTAGAAATTGCATACTCTAGCAATTATCTAAAATTAAAGCAAAGAATAAATCAGTCGTTATCGCTATATAGGAGTGTATTCAGAATAGGTAACATTGAGAGAGATTTTCTTTTATCTTTAAATGATTATGCAAATTCTGAGTTAAAAGAAGCTCTAAATGGAAATTTAAATAAAGAATATCTAAAAATAATTTCTGAAAAGTTATTGGATCTTGTTGAAGCTATTTTTAAGAATAACCTAAAGTCCGCAAACAAAATAATCATCTCAAATTTAAAAAAGAAACCACATTATATAACCGAATTATTTATAGACATTTCAAAATTTGCACATCTAATTTCTCTTTTAATAATTTTTATTGTTATTATATTTATACTTCAATTATTCCCCTTGAAAAATATAAACGATTTTAGTACTTATATAAGCCTTATTGTAACCTTGGGTTTAGCAGGAATATATAGTAAATTATATCCTTTTGTTAGAAAACTTTTAGAATTATTCTTATTTATGTTCTCAAGTTCTGAATATGAAGAAAAATAATATTTTGCTATTCTATCTTCGTTATACCGCTTTCCTTGCTCAATCTTATGATATTATCAACAAAGCCTTCTATTTTCTGCTCATGGCTTACTAGAATTAATTGTTCTGTGCTTAGCTGATTAAGCACATCCTGCATCTTATCTAACTGCTGAGATGAAAAACCATCGGTAGGTTCGTCAAGAATTACTAGGTTTCTTGTCTTTATGTTGCTTAGCAAAGAATTTATTACCTGATTTAGTGAAAGTCTGTATGCTAATGCAATTGCTGTCCTTTCTCCTCCTGATAAAAAGCTGTAATCAAGCTCATAATCCTGCTGTTCTATTACAGGAGAAAAATCATCATCAAGTTTTGCACTAAGATTTTCTGAAACTAGGATTGAAAACCATTTTGAAAAAAGTTTTGAGAATTCATCTTTTAATCTTATCATAACCTGTTTTTCTGTGAATAGCATGAGATTTATGAATTTTTCAGATATCCAAAATTCTACTTCTCTTATTTTTTCTGTTTTATTTTTCAATTCTTCTTTTTTGTTTATTTCCTGCTCTTTTTCCTTTATCTGCTGTTCTGAGAACTGGATTTCCTTGTTTATTTCTGCTTGTTTTATTGCGCAGGCATTTTCATTTTTCTTTGCTTCATTTAATTCCCTGTTGCTTTGCTCAAAAATAGAATCATATTTAGAATATTCTGATATTGACATTTCCATTGTTCTCACATGCTTTGACAGAATTTCAGTATCTTTTTGCAGAAGCTGTTTTTGCTGTTCTATTTCAGTTATTCTTTTTTCCTTTTCAATCAGATTTTCTAGTCTGAACCTTAATAATTCGAGTTCTGATTTTTTCTTTTGAAACTCTTCCTTTGTTTTTTTAACAATTTCAATCTGTTCAAAAATTTTATTTTTTTTCATTCCAAGCTCATTCATTGATTTTTGAATATTCTGCATTTCATCATTTGTTTTTGTAAAAATATTTTTTTTGTATTCCTCGCTAACTTCCTGTAGACAAGTAGGACATTTATGAAGCCCAGTTATTTTTAATTTTAATATTTCAAGTTCTTTTTTCTTGGATTCCTCAGAATTAATCTTTCCAATTACCTCAATATATTCTTTTTGAAGCTCTTCTTCTTTTTCGCTCTGAAACTTTATTCTTTCAAGGTTAGCCTGATATTCTTCTGCATTAAAGCTGTTTTTTCTTGTTTCATCTATCTGGGATTGAAGGCCTTTTATACTGTTGTTCAAACTTATTATCTGCTGATTTTTTTCAGACACAAGAACAAGAGATTTTGATTTTTCATTTTCAAGTGCTTTTTTTTCTTCGATTTTTATTTTAATTTCCTGAATATCTCTTTCCTTTAGTATATGAAATTCTGCTGCCTTCTCATAATCTTTAGATACTTGTTTTTGCTTTTCTTTTAAAACAATCAGGTTTTCTTTTTTTTGTTTTAAAAAATCTTTTTGTGTGTCCAAGTCATATAACATTCCTTCATTTATCCTTATCTTCTCCCTTAACTTTGAAGCTAAAAAAGAACTATTCTCTTCTATTCTTTTGTATTTGTCAATTCCAAAAACATGCCTCAGTATATTTAGTCTTATTTCTCCTGGCTCAAGAATTATCTGCTTCATTTCTTCCTGAGGAGTATAAACTGTAAATTTGTAAAGAAGATTTGTTTTCTTTGAGAATTCTGCAGGATAATTAAGTAATTTTAAAATTCGGTCTTTTATTTCTGTAACGCTTCCTTCATGTCTCTCATTATCTACAGTTATGCTTGCATATTCCTGAGTAATTGATTTTTTTCCTCTTTTAAGAGTTCTTTCAATGGTTATATTCTGATTTTCAATCTCAAATTCAAGAAGAACTTTTGCATTTTCTGCACTGGTTCTTAATAGGGATGTGGCTTTCTGACTTGGCTGTAATCCAAAGAGGGCAAATTCAATTGCCATTAGGATTGTTGTTTTTCCAGTTCCTATGTCTCCGGATAGGAGAACAGAACCCTTTGGAAATACAATTTCCTGTCTTTCATAACTTCTCAGGTTTTCTATTAGGAGTTTTTTGAGTATCATATTTTTAGGGCCTGTTTTTTATTAGTGTTAAAATTATGAAGCTGAAATAGCATATTTAAGCTTGGGCTAACAATTCCTCGCTTGAACTTATTATTAATTGATAATTTAATATCTACTAAGCATGGGCTAACAATTCTAATCTCTTTGCCTACACTTCCTCGTTTAGAATTATTATTCATTAACAATTTAGAATCCGATAAGCTTGGGCTAACATTGCTTGCTTCATTTTCAATTACAACCCCTTTTCCATTGTCAATTACATTACTAGTATTTATTTTCATTTTAAATCCAGATTTAGAATTTTATTTACTTCTGACAACAACCGGGATTCAAATATTGTTGATGTTTCTCCTTCTTGTTTTTCTATGCTTAGGGATTCAATCAAGGGATTAATCAATTCATTAAAATTACTTGGATTTTCTTTTTCATATTTTTCGATGAGTACTTCTTCTACTTTTTCCATTTCTCCTACTGGAATTTCTATTTCAAATTCTTTTTTTTCAACTTCTAATTTAGAGGTATTTTTTAAAAAAGAATAAACATTGACTCTTTTAAGATAGTCTTCAACTTCCTGAAATTTTATGTCAGAAATTTTGCCTTCATTTAGAGTCCCATGTACTTTTAAAAGAACAATCTTGCCTTTTAGGTCTTTTTTTTCCAATTGTGAAATTATTTTTTCAGTTGCTTTTATTGAACTTTTGAGTTCTATTTCTATTAATTCAACCTCTTTAATACGAATTTCTTTTTTTATTATCTTTGTAAATCCTTCTACAGTTATTATATAAAAACTTCCAAATTTTAATTCTTCTAACTCTTTAAAATTATTTGGAAATGTTGGACCCCCATAAATAGCAGGTTTTCCATTTATCTCTTTTTCAAAATCCACATGAATATGGCCTAGTGCATAGTAATCTGCTTTTGGCATTGTTGAAAGATCTACTGATTCAATGGGTAGATTTCCAACAACTTCATTTATTGTCGTGTGAAGCATTAAAATCCTGAAATAATTGGAATAATCTTCATTTATCTTTATTTTTTTTAAATCCTGTATTTCTAATCCTGATTTTTTTCCAGGATAACCATAAATGTAATAGGATTTGTGAATTAATGGTTTGAGTATGATTCTATCTTTTTCTTCATCAATTTCATATTTGCAAATCTCACAAAATCCTGCTTTTTCAAGAACATCGAGAAAAGTTTTTCCTGAAACAGAATAGTCATGGCTTCCTGCAATTACATAGGATTTTATTCCTGCTTCTTTTAATTTCCTGAATTCACTGAAAGTTTCTTTTAATATTTCAATTGGCGGAAATGCAGAATCAAACAAGTCTCCTGTAAACAATATAAAATCTACTTTTTCATTTATACAGGTTTCAATTGCTTTTCTAAAAGACTCCAGATTAAGTTCCTGCAATTCTGGCTGTCTCCAACCACCTAGATGGCTGTCTGCAATGTGTGCGAATTTCATTCGTATGAACCTAGGTTCCTAACAAGTCATCTCCTCATTTTACAGAAGCTAACGCTTCTATTAACACAAAACTTAAATGATTTGATTCTTATTAAGATTCTTCTATTACCTCCATTTCATAAAAATAGGGCTGTTTTGAGATATATAAGAATAATTGTTATGAGAAATATAGTAAAAATTGATGATTTTTCCTAATTCTGAAGCTTGACATTGAAAAAATAATTGGCTTCACCAACTCATTTTTTCCAGATTATTTATTATCTCAAATAATAAATGTATATGTAAGTGTGAAGAATAAGAAGGTTCAATTATACATTTTTACAAAACTTACATTTTATGACCCTAACAAGATCAGAAAAATATTTATCTGGCGAAAGACGATAAATATTAAATGTGCTTCAAAAAGGTAAATAGATACTATTTATTAATAGAAATAATTATAAACCTGAAAATATTCATAAAATAAGAAAAGATGGTGAGATTAAACATTAATATAAACAATAGGACATTTATTCTAATCGCGGTTTTGCTTGTTATTGTCTTAGTTGGAGGATTTGTTTTTGCATATAACAGCAGTCCTGCAAATCCTGCTTATTTTGGGCATAGTGCCAATGAGATTGAAGGAGGGGTTAGTTGGGTTAATT
>Ga0247841_10006992_pt1 | contig 17023 bp, 9 predicted proteins | sample LaCruzMarch2015__2_FD_192410 | JGI IMG/M metagenome (GOLD analysis project Ga0247841, IMG submission 192410) | Freshwater microbial communities from meromictic Lake La Cruz, Castile-La Mancha, Spain - LaCruzMarch2015_18m | ecosystem: Environmental > Aquatic > Freshwater > Lake | place: Spain... | reverse complement strand
CAGCCTTCTCCATTTCCCCCTTACAGTATTGGTACTCAGTCTCTGTAACAAGGCGCATCGGTAAAGCCAGTTTTTCAACCTTATGGATTAACTGTGCATTGAAATGACGATCTTTCTTAACCGTTTCATAAGCTTCTTCAACAGCAACTACTACACGCCGTCCCATTTCCTCCAGTTGGGTCAGATTTCGCAGTTTGACCATCCGGTCTTCTGCAGCCTTACGATACATTGGCCTTGTTGATATATCACCTGCTGCACTTGTCCATCCAAGTACGACCAGATCAGCACCAAACCGTTTCTTTAACTGCTCACGCACAGGATACCAGTAATCTGCATTAACTGAGTATGTATTCTCAGCCTCCTGGGCAGGACAACTTACATTAATAGCAGTAGCAATTAATTTACCAGTTTTATCCCAAAAGAAAAGTACATTAACATCGTGATCCTCCATCCCTTCAATATTCATGAACTTTGGCGTATTGGTTCCACCATACATCTGGGCTGTACCGTCAGAATAAACAGGTCGGCGATTGTATCCAACAACTGCATGACTCAGTCCCCAGGTAACACTACATGGACGACGATTCTTCCAGGCCTTGGCAATTGCTTCGGTTACCCGTTTAACGAAGAAAGCCCGGTACTCTTCCACCTGCAAAACTCCTGTTTTTGGGATCTCGTATCTAAACCAGAAATCCGGATCATTCACCAAAACCGGTGCAGTATGTGTATGGGTCGCATTCAAAACGATTTTATTCACATCAATATCCGGCATTTTTTTATGTACTTCATTGCGTACCATTTGAAGAAGAATCTTCGGTGGGACGACTATGTCGCAGGAAACCATTATTGCGAAATCGGATGAACGGTTACCATCGCTTGATTCGAGGGCAATTACATTAGCTGTCAATGGTGTTTCCGCTGTTTTTGCAATCCGCAAATGCATTTGTCCGGCCAGGGCAACCGGCAAAACAGGAGAAATGTCTGCTGTAGCTGTGCCGATATTCAATACTACAGATTGAGAATTTGCTGTTATACAGAGTATTGAAAAAATCATTAATAATAAAGTTTTCTTCAATAGAGTTAAAATTTCTATAAGAAGCATTGTGTATTGATCTTTAATTTTCTTTGGTCTCATAATAATATTTTTATCAGTAATAAAAAATAAATATGTTCTGCTTTCGCAGAAACAATTTCCGGGGCATACGTCAGTTTAATACTCTATTCTCTTAACGATTTATATGTATTTATGTTTTGTGCATTGGCAGCTATTTATTCCAGGGATTTAAATTCAAATACCTTATAACAGCATCCAGATTTGTCCCGTTTTCAAATGCACGCAGGTTATGAACCTTGCTGTGATCGTCCCAGTATTGTTGCCCTCCATTTTCACCATAGCTAAGTCCATCACCTGTATACGACTCAGACCAATTTCCCCAGCATCCCATAGTACCACCAAATATTAATGAATTAAAAATCCTGTCTTTCATTGGATCGTTTAATTCCGATAAGGTGTAGAGCAGGTAACCCAAAGCATGTCCGCAGAAATCGTCATGTAATGTACCTGGCTGATTGGGTATAAACCCTCTTTCATTTACAAATTGCTTCATTTTTAAAGCACTTTTCACTGCGAGTTGCGGATTATTTACAGGATAATGGAAATAAACCGGCATAAAAATAAAATTTGGGATTGGAAGTCTGGGCCTTTCGCCATTCTCCCCTCTGTACCAATCATACATACCACTTTTTTCATTCCAGAAATTGGAATAGAATGAGCTTTTTAATAGTTTCAGTTTCTCCTGATAATAGTTTATTTGACCAGTTTCACCTGTTTTTTCAAGATATTGGATGAAGAATTGCAAGGAAGCAGTACAGAATAACAGAGAAGGCATTGACCATTTTGAAGGCCAGTCCCATAAACTGGTCCCTGAGCCGCCCGATTCGGTTTCATCCCTGTTAAAAGGCAGTTTCCATCCGTTTTTTTCAGCACAATCCAACTGACATTTCAATGAAAACCTGAGAGATTCATCAATTTTTTTAAGGGTTTCCAAATCCTTGGTTTTCCGGAAATAGTTTTCAGCAATCAATATATATAAACCGGGAGTTTCGGCTGACCAGTTCTCTTCATTCCCGAAACCGGGGAAAAAACCCTCACTGCCGATTTCTGCTGCATTTGGGATTGGGAACTTGCCTTTAGCCTGAAGGATTTTGAATTTTTTGTGTACCCATAGTAAATAATTCCTTGCTTCCAGTGTATGACCTGAAGCAACCATTCCGCGTAATGCATTATGTGTATCCCTGATGTAAGATATTCTGTGAATCCTGGGGGTAGTCATAATTCCGCCGTCTTCGCCCTGTAACATCTTTATTAGTATGGAATTTGCTTCAATTATATCCCGAATACGCAGATCTGTAACTTTTTTTAATGAGATTCCTTCAGAAAGCCACCCGGACCAGTTTAAAATGCAGGATTCAAGATCCGTTTCAACATTTTGACTATGGATTCTTTCAATGATTTTATTAATGTCATCATCAGGCAAATGGGCATAATGATAAAACCCGGTCTGATATTTTTTACCGGGAGGAATAGTTATTTCCTGTGTTCTTATGAAACAGGTGGTATCGGAGGTCCCGGAAGAAAATAAAGAGTTATTTGATGCAATAGTCATTCCAAATTTTCCCTGGGCTACCAGGCTTAATCCCGATCCAACTGATTGAACTGAACCTGATTCATTACTTAACAGTCTTTTAATCTTTGTGAAAGAAGAAGGCTTAATAGTTACTTTTAAAACAATTTTTACCGGTGCTGCAGTCACATTATTCACAAAAACTGCTCTTGTTACAAATGGGGTATTCTGAAGTGCAAAATCTACCAAAGAACAGGTTATATTATCTATATTAATTGTGCTGTAGAAAATGCCTGTTCCCCTGGCTCTTTTAATGTCTTTACAAAGGGAATAATCTTTACCGTTTAAGGAAATTGAAATCTTTTCTTTTTCAATAAAACTCTCAGATGAATAAGCAGGGCCTATCAGATAATCCCATACTCCATTGTTATCGCCGCCCGCCCCGGCAATTCCGTTTCCAAGAAAATTTTTCTCAAGAGGGCCCAAATAGGGCACTTGTGCAGGCAATAAGGTTTTGCCAGCTGACAGGCTATTCGAAGGATCATATTTTGTAAAAGAAAACCATTCAATCTGAGGACTGAATCCGGTACTTTTAGCTCCGGTACAGGTAAGAAAAACAGAATGCACCCCCTCAACAGGATATATTCCGGTTTGGGCAATATACCAATCTTTGGCACCATCACGCTGAGATATCAGACACATCCCTATTTGTTTCCCGGCAGGAGAGTCAAGACGGATTTCAATCCAGCCGGTCGGAATATATACAGCCCTTACATTTGCAATAAAACCGTTAACCTGATTTCCATTTCCGAAATCTATATTTCTGTATTCATAGGTACCCTTAACCGGAATATTATCAAATCCAACTGTTTGAATTTTCCCGAAAGCATTTCTGAATATGGAAGATCCGGAAGTTAAGCCTTTCGTTTCATTATTGACCTGACCAAATGTTCCTGCAGTAAAAAAAGTAAGGAATAATAATGTGATAATGATTCTTTCAAAATTCCAGTTCTTTTTTTTGAGACTATGACAACATACCTGGTGACGGGAATTTTGTACAGCATAATAGTGTACCCTGAAAAAGGAGATTTGTGGAAAATCAAACTTAACTTTATGTGATGTATACTCTGTTTCAAACATAATGTCAGGTACTAAAGATTTTGTATTAAATAATACATTGACTGATACTCTTGTCCTATTTTGAACCTGAAAATGCCATTATTATAATCTGATGGTATAAAACCCGTTATTAATCCCTGAGGATTAACTGCCATAACGCGGAGATTTCTCTTATCCGTTTGAATCTCAATGGATGCTTCAATAATTTCAACCTCAATCGGTCCTTCTCCTACTGCTAACTGTTTCGTGTGTTCCTTATTGTACCTGCTGTTCGTATTATCGGCCCTGCCGACAGCTGTCAGAAGCATATTTGAAGACCGGTTAATAGGTTCATCAGTCAGGGAACTTATTGCTACCGTGGCAAAATCTGTCTTTACATTTATATTCAGATTAGTTAATCCGATGTTCCCTTCTTTTCCCACCAGACCATAGACAACCTTAGTGTTAGGTGTATCAATCCAACCTATTTTCTTCTTAAGATTTCTGTAAAGTTCTCCATTATCTGAGAGTACCTCTCCTTTTTCCACATCCACATAAGGCATATCTGATCTTATTTTTCCCTCACCAGAACCTGAATTTAGATCCAAAACCATCTCGACACGCTGTTTTTCGGTGGCAAGCTGAAGTGCCTTAAGAGTCTTTGTAAATCCAACATTTGAAGGCTCTACTATTTCTATTTTTACGATTTTATCGGATGTTTTTACATCTCCCCTTCGAATGATCAGGGCTGCATGATAGAATAGCCCAAATTTTGCAGGGTCGTTAAAAGTATCGAATACACCTCCCCGGTAATAAACCCCTCCAATTGCACCCGAAGTAATTGGTTTTCCGATCATATCCACACTTTCGTCTCTTGTATACCTATAGGTATGTATGGCAAACCCTGCCCAACCCTGAAGCGATCCAACTGCTGCCATCAGAAGCGGACTTTCCGCTCTCCATTCGTTTGGCCATGGATCATCCCACTCAGATACAAAAAATGGTTTACCTGCAATCCGGTTAAAAGCCAGGTAAGGAACCATATTATTAATGCTGCCGGTCATTAAGTCATTTAGAAATGATTTATCATCCTTTTTCCAGTTCCATCCATACCAATATGCGTGGCTATCAGTGAAATCCGCTACTAGCTGGGAAGAAAGATGAGCTCCGTTACGGCTCCAGTTTGTTCCGGCAACCGGTATCCTGACCCCTGTCTCTCTTAAATGTTGAATCATTTCGAGATAATACTCCTTTGTAATGTCAACCAGGAACTGTTGTATTGGACTTTTCTCTATGATAAATTCTACTTTTTCTTTCTTTAATTTTATTCCTTTGCCATCAGCCCATTTTCTGTAGAGTTCTTCCAATTCACTCCTGTAGGGTTCTATTGTTACCTTTTGCGAAAGTAAATCACATTCATTTGTTATCTCAGCAAGTACTATTGTCGGCTCATCTTTGTAAGCCAACCTTGTGTAAGGATTTATGTGAGTCCACAGATCATAATTGAATTTCTTCTGTAAATATATCAGTCTCCTGTTGAAGGTACTATATGGTTTAGCAGCATCTCCAAGTTTATACGCCTCTTCAACACCATCTCCAGTTTTAAACCTTCTGTATGTTAATAGATCCAAATAGACATAAATACCTTTCTCTTTAAGTGAATATATCAGATAATCAAGTTTATCTATACTAAGTGGATCAATATTCAAGGTGTTTGACAGATATTCCCCTTTACTGTACTGAAATATATTAGGCGTGGCCCACTCTGCATCCATCTGATGAAATCTTACGATATTTACACCAATTTTTGCCAGTCTCTCAGCAACCTTTGCGCTATGTTCATGTGAAGGAAAACATTGGGCGCCGTTAAAATTAGTCCCCCAAAACTTACCGGGAGTCCCATCCTCAAATACAAACCTGTCATTTTCAACTTTCAGGAAACCATGCTTTCCAGCCGGTTTCTCCTCTTTATATATGAAGGACAGATCCACGGGCATATTATCCCAGGGAAGAGTATATGGTATGGTATTTTTTAGCGTGTCACCCTGGCCAGCTATTTCATTGCAAAGATCAATGGTAAGGCATTTAGCGTAAAGCTGGGAAATCAACATTAGAAAAATAATTATTGAATATCCCTTAATTGTTTTCACCATTTTCAAATCTTTATTTTTCAGGTTTAAGTAAAATGAGATATCTTTAACACTTACCTTTAGCTTTGATAACTATTTAAACTGTTCAAAATTTATTATTTTAATGAACATGAATTGCAAAGAATCACATTAATAATAATTATAAAAGGTTCAATTATTTACACTTACTAATACAAGATTTTCCCGTTTTACCCTTATGGAAAAATGCTTTTTTTATTTGTCAGGACCCAATCTTAATATGAAAATTTGTATCAAATATCTATTTTAATTGCGGAAATTCAGTGATACGCAACTTTGCACACCCATATGGTACCAGGGTTATTATCTCAGGCTCTCCCTGAAATTTTACCGGACTAAGGGGAGGCACATCAGCCGAATTGTTTTTCATAGTCCACTGCGGGATTTTCATACCTTGTGTTTTTATTACCACTGGTGCATCCTGCGTCCAGACAATATATTTCCCTGAATCTGCTGACCAGACCATATCTCCCTTATCTGCAAAAGGGTACTTGCTTACAGGGTATTCTTTTAATTCCATCCCGTTCAGAATATTTCCCGCGCCCGTTACAAGGCCATAGTTCCATGCACTCCTGGGATAAATCTCCCAGTCTATACTGCCCTTGTACGCAAAATTATCGTAATTGAGTTTCACGCTTTTGTATTCCTTATCAATTCTAAGCGAATAATAGAGCGGGCCCCGAAGGACTGACAATGAGTTGTTAAACCTTCGCTCAAGGCGTATTTTCATTGGTATTTCCACAAATATCTGATCACCATTTTCCCATTTGTTATTCATCTTATAACACGAACCGCCTTTGACAAATACTGTATTATTTTTATATCTGATTGATACAGAATCAGCCCAGCCCGGAATCCTGAGATCAATTGGAAATCTTACAGATTTTTCAGTGCTGATAGTAAGTTTGACAGATCCTTTAAAAGGGTAATCAGTCTCTTCGGTAACAGTCACTTCTGAACCTTTGGCCACTTTAGCCTTAACAACTGAAGGTCCGTATGCTACCAACGCCAGTCCGTTGTCGTTAGTTGCCATCCACATGCTTTGAACGAATTTCGGCCAGCTCTGGTGCATATTTCCCAGACAGCATCCATAGTGAGGTTCTAATCCATAGATATTTGAATAATCTCCATTGTTACTCCAGTCTCTTTTAGCCTTTGAAACAAGAACCTGGTTTGACTGCTGATCATACTGATGCGACCACATATCGGGAGTTGTTGTTCCGGGCAATGCATTGTATGTAAGAAGTTCAAGCCTGTCGGCTAAGCTGATATCCCCAAAGATTGCAAAAAGTTCCTCCATCGAAAACATATATTCCACTACTGAACATAACTCAGATCCATGGTTAGGGCTTTTCCCTGTCAGGTGCTCATCCCCGGAAAATCTTCCTCCGGTCTGGCCATGATTTAAATCATATTTTTGAATTCCGGCAAAGACGGCATTTTTAAACCTTAGATCCCGTGACTGCTGATACCATAACCCGGGATATTTAATAGCCATTGCATTATTTACAACATGGGATGTCATACCATCGCCCTCCAGATTAAAAGCACCTACGGTTATTTTTTTGTTAGCCAGTGCAGCAGAATCCCATGGAAAGATCTCATAATAGGAGGTCCAGTCGGGACTGTTTTTCTGTATATATCCGATTGTCTCAAGTATCCATGGTTCGCCTGTTTGCCGGTAAAGCCAGTAACCAGTCACAGCATTTTCCATAGCACGTATCCCTCTCCACTCCTTACCAGACCAGTCAGGTGGAGATGCAAGCAAATACCTGAAGTATTTTGTTAATACATTGATTGCACGTTTATCACCGGTTGCTTCATAGTACTGCATAAGCACTTTATTAGCAATAGTAAGCGGCCATCGGTCCTTATTGTGTACAGGGCCATACCATCCTGTACTGCCGCTGCTTGCGAGGATTGGTTCAATCCATTTTTTTACCTTTTTAATCAGGCTGTCTTCATTAAGAAGATATGCAAGAGGAACAAGTCCGTCGAGATAATATGGACCTCTTTCCCATTGATCCCCTTTCCCTCCATGCCATGCCGAATTAACAAGGTCAGGCCAGAAATTGTCAAGATTTCCGGTTAGGCCTGTAGCCTGCGCTTGGAGCTGTGATTTAATCCATCCTGTGGGTTTTACAGTTCCAAGAGGCAACTGAATATAGGCATTTTGCAGCAGCGGCTCAGGATTTCCTTTGTAGTTAACATTTTCGCTCTTTTGTGTACAACCGGTATAGGTTAAGAATGATACAAGTGACAAAAATACTATTGCTTTTTTCATATTTATATTATTAAGTATTTACATTTGGTTTAATTCAGAACAATATGGTCATTTACGGTTTTATCGTACTCTTCACCGGATATATATCAATGACCGGAAATTCAGTGATGCGCAACTTTGCACACCCATATGGCACCAGGGTTATTATCTCAGGGTCTCCCTGAAATTTTACCGGACTAAGGGGAGGCACATCAGCCGAGTTGTTTTTTATAGTCCACTGTGGGATTCTAATACCCTTTGTGCTTATCACCACCGGTGCATCCTGTGTCCAGACAACATATTTCCCTGAATCTGCTGACCAGACCATATCTCCTTTATCTGCAAATGGGTACCTTCCGATAGGGTTTTCTGTTAATCTTATTCCATTCATTATATTTTTCTGGTCAACAATAAGTCCGTAGTTCCATGCACTCTTAGGATAAATTGACCAATCGATACTACCCTTGTACCCAAAATTATCACTAGTAAGTTTCACACTTTTGTATTCCTTATCAATTCTAAGCGAATAATAGAGCGGGCCCCGAAGCACTGACAATGAGTTATTGAACCTTCGTTCAAGGCGTATTTTCATTGGTATTTCCACAAATATCTGATCACCATTTTCCCATTTGTTATTCATCTTATAACTTGAACCACCTTTGGCAAATACATTTTTATTTTTATATCTGATTAATACAGAATCAGCCCAGCCAGGGATCCTGAGATCAATCGGAAATCTTACAGATTTTTCTGTACTGATAGTAAGTTTTACAGAACCTTTAAAAGGGTAATCAGTTTCCTCGGTTACAGTAACCTCAGAACCTTTGGCCACTTTAGCCTTAACAACTGAAGGTCCGTATGCTACCAATGCAAGCCCGTTGTCATTAGTTGCCATCCACATGCTTTGAACGAACTTTGGCCAGCCCTGGTGCATGTTTGCAAGGCAACAAAAGTAGTTTGGCATAAAACCATATATATTGGAATCACCTGCAGTTGACGACCAGTCTCTTTTTTCCACTGAAACGAGGACCTGGTTAGATTGCTGGTTATACTGGTGCGACCACATATCGGGGGTTGTGGTCCCGGGCCACGAGTTGAAAGTAAGAACTTCAAGCCTGTCAGCTAAACTAATATCCCCAAAAATTGCGTAAAGTTCCTCAAGCGAATACATATATTCCACTACAGTGCATAACTCGGTCCCAGAAGTCGGGCTTTTACCTGAGAGATGTTCATCGCCTGAAAATCTTCCTCCTGCCTGGCCATGGTTAATCTCATATTTTTCAATTCCTGAAAAAACGGCTTTTTTAAACCTGTCATCTTTTGATTGCTGGTACCATAACCCCGGATATTTAATCGCCATTGCATTATTTACGCCATGGGCAGTTTTTCCTTGCAGACTACCATTAAATGGAATTTTCTTATCAGCCAGAGCAGCCGAATCCCATGGAAATTTTTCATAGTAGGATGTCCAGTCGGTGCTGTTTTTCAGTATGTATTCAATTGTCTCAAGTATCCATGGTTCGCTTTTTTGTCTGTAAAGCCAGTAGCCAGCCACGGCGTTCTCCATAGCCCTGCCGCCCCGCCATTCTAACCCGGGCCAGTCGGGTGGCGAGTCGTGAAGATACCTGAAGTATTTGGTCAGTACATCGATTGCCCTCTGATCGCCAGTTGCTTCATAGTATTGCATAAGAACCTTATTTGCAACAATAAGTGGCCACCGGTCTTTGTTTTTCGGAGGGCCATACCAGCCTGAATCTGTGCTACTGGCAAGTATTGGCTCAACCCATTTCTTTACTTTATTAATTAGGCTGTCTTCACCAAGAAGATAGGCAAGCGGCACAAGACCGTCGAGATAATACGGGAATGATTCCCATGCATTACCATCTCCGCCATGCCAATCTGAATCTACCAAATCAGGCCAGAAATTGTCAATATTTCCGGAAAGGCCTGTAGCCTGCGCTTCGAGCTGTGATTTAAGCCAGCCTGCGGGTTTTACAGTTCCAAGAGGCAACTGAATATAGGCATTTTGCAAAAGCGGCCCAGGATTTACCTTATAGTTAACATTTTCGCTCTTTTGGGTACAACCGGCAAACGAGAAAAACGACACAAGTACCAAATATAGGATTGCTTTATTCATATATTAATATAAATTACACAAAAAATAATCGAATATGTTAACTATCCTTTGCGCCAGGCAACCGGTTGTTCACATAGCTTTTCCATTTCCTCCAGTGTTTTGCCTTTTGTTTCCGGAACAAGTTTCCATATAAACAATGCAGCCAGAATACTCATCACGCCATATACCCAAAAAGAAAATCCATGGTTGAAATGTCTGATCAGGAATGAACTTTTGTCCATCATAGGGAAGGTGGAGGATACCAGATAATTAGCAACCCATTGGATAGCAACTGTAACGGCCATTGCCTTGCCCCTGATTCGATTCGGGAATATCTCGGAGAGCAGGACCCAGGTGACAGGGCCCCAACTCATGGCAAAACAGGCAATATAGCCTAATATTAAAAGCAGGGCAACAATTCCATTATTGTTTAGTTTACATGCGGTACCAAAAGCAATCATAAAAAAGGCCATGCCTAATGCACCGATTATCATAAGTGGTTTTCTGCCGAACTTATCAACAGTCATTATGGCCAGAACAGTGAATGATATGTTGATAGCACCAACAATTGCAGTTTGAAGAAGGGCAGTATCGGTATTTGACCCCATGTTCTTAAATATTTCCGGAGCATAGTAAATAACTGAATTGATACCTACAAATTGTTGAAAAACGGATAGCAGGATGCCAATCAGGATGATTAAAAAGCCATAAGACAATAACTTACCTGATTTTTGTCCAAGGGTTGCCCTAATCTCTTCCAATACTTCCTCCGCTTTCTTTTTACCATTTATACGGGTTAAAATATCTAAAGCCGTTTCCGGTTTATTCTTAATCACCAGGAACCTTGGAGTTTCAGGGATAAAAAATAATAGCATTAGAAAAATAGCAGATGGGATCGTTGCAGAAGCAAACATCCACCGCCAGCCAATACTGTTCAGCCAGGTATCATTACCCTGCAACGAAATATAATAATTCACAAAATAAACGACAACCAGGCCTAAATTAATGGCAAACTGGTTCCATGAAACCAGCTTGCCACGTATATTTGCCGGTGCTATTTCTGCAATATACATAGGTGAGAGCATGGAGGCCAACCCTACACCGATCCCGCCAATGATTCTGTAAATTATAAAGGCTGTAACAATTGTATGATCGCCTTTACCTATAGGGGTGAAAAATAGTTCAGGCATTGATGATCCAATAGCGGAAACTAAAAATAGTAATGCTGCAAGAATCAGTCCTCTTTTACGGCCAAGTTTCAGGCTTATATAACCTCCCGACAACCCTCCGATAATGCATCCGAACAAGGCGCTGGAAACAACGAGACCAAGCAAAGAATTTGCAGCAGTTTCTGTCAGGCCGTAAGGTTCAATAAAAAAATGTTCCAGCGAACCAACAGTTCCTGAAATAACCGCAGTATCATACCCGAATAAAAATCCACCCAGCGTTGCCACTAAAGTTATTCCTATTGTATATTTAAAGCTTTCAGAATGAATAATTTTAATCATATAAAATCGTTTATTTAATTGTAAATATTTTGATATGCTAAACTCATTTCTCTTGCATAGTTCAGGCATGAAGGAGAATTAATGAATATATACCTGCCATTTCAGGTATTTCACCATGGCTTCTTCAATAACATCTGAAATTAAAGATGGGTTTATAGCAACATGGTGTTCAAAACCGTTATTGCAGATATATTGCAATAACTCTTGAAATTTAGGTATTTGTATTGTGCCATATCCACCAAAAGTGTCAAAATTTGAATTAAGCATTTTCCCCTGACCTAAATATGCTTTTATTCTTCCGGAAAAGTCGTCTGTTGAAATTTTCAAATAAGTTAGCTCCGTTTCCCTCATTACTCCTTTAACCGCTCCATATGTTTTATTTTTTTCAATGCTCTTTGACAGAATTTCATGGCAGGTCATACAATGGTTCCCTGTAAGAAGTGTTTTCGGGATATTACTGCAATGAAATACAGATTAAATTTTAATCATCACTTTTAAACATTGATCTTTTTTCTCCTCAATGTAATGATAAGCCTCTATATACTTATCGAAAGGAAAAAAGGAGGTAATAACAGAAGCCGTATTTATTTTTTTGTTTTTTAATAAATCTATTGCTTTTATATAGTCTTCTTTTTGATACATCAACGTACCTGATATTTTGAGCTCCTTGTCCTGAACAAGCCCCATATCTGCTTTTATTAAATCACCATATACACCGACTATTATTATATCCGAACCTTTTCTGCCATTTTCAATGGCTTGTTTCAGAGTTTGTTCCAAACCCACACATTCAAATATAATATCAGCCTTGTCAGGGCCAAAATATCTAAAAATTGAATCAGATAACTCTTCATGCAAAACATTAACCTGATAGTCGATGCCACATTTTTTTGCAATATCCAGCCGGAATTCACTGATATCAGATATTAGCACTTTTTCAGCACCCATTCCTTTGGCAGCCTGTGCAACAAGATTACCGATAGTCCCGGCACCCAAAACAATTACTTTTTTATTCTCAACATTAATACTTCTGTTTAATGCATGAACTGCAACAGCCAAAGGTTCAACTAGTGCCCCCTGATCCAAATCCAGGCCATCTGGTAAAAAAATAACTTTATCAGCATCTATGGCAAAAAACTCAGAAGCAGCCCCTGTAGTCTGGAACCCCATTACTTTCAAATTGTCACAAATGTGATAATTACCATGTCTGCAGGGGAAACATTTTCCACAGAAAACCTGTGGCTGGAACGTTACCTTATCTCCTAAGTTTAAAAGAGTTACATTTGCTCCTTTCTTTTCTATTAACCCTGATACTTCGTGCCCCTGTACAACCGGATAGGAGGTATAAGGATGTTTCCCATGATATACATGGACATCCGATCCACAAACGCCAATCCGCTGTATCTTAATTAATACCTGGCTATCACTTATTTCCGGTATTGGAACATTTCTAAAGTCAATTTTACCCGGATTCACCATCACCGCTTGTTTCATTGAATTCTCATTTTAATTTAAATTACAAACAATCCTATCGGTTTATTTAATCCCAAACTACTCTTTACAGCCACCTGCATGAAGCCCATCCTAACTGAAGGCTGCCAAAGCAGTTGTATCAGCAGGTTCTAAGGTTCCGGACAAAATTAATCACTGATGTCAAGGCTGATAATCTGTACAGTTTAACAAGGAAATCCTTAATCAATTACTTTTAACCATCCCCCGTCAATATAATAAGTGGACCCAACACAATAACTTGCTTTATCGGAACATAAAAACAAATAAAGATTGGCAATTTCTTCAGGGCTTGCAAAGCGTTTGATAGGTGTATTATCAACAGCTATCCTGTCAAGGTACTGATCTGCTGTAATGCCCTCCTTTTCACCAAGTATAGTTGCCGTTTTTTTCCAGTCAGGTGTTAACACCAATCCCGGATTAACCGTGTTTACCCTGATATTGAATGGAATAACCTCATTGGCCAGACATTTGGAAAACATGACAAGTGCAGCTTTTGTTGTATTGTAAATTGGTTCATAATACAAAGGCTGTTTTGCACAAATTGAAGCTGTGTTTAATATAGCCCCTCCGCCTTGCTTTATCATTAAAGGGATAATTCCCCTCGACAACCTTACCGCAGCCATAACATGAAGGTTCCAGTAATAGTCCCATTTTTCGTCCTTAGCCTCCATGATGGTTTCTTCGCTGCCCATACCAGCATTATTGATTAATATATCAACACCATCAAAACTATTTTGTATCTGTCTGAGCATATTGTCTATGTCGTCAGCCTTTGATAAATCCGCAGTAATTGCCGTAACCTTCACTTTATGTAACTTTTCCAGCTCTTTGGCGGCACTATTCATCCTTTCTTTGTCCCTGGCACAAATTATAATATTCGCACCCTCTTTAGCAAACCCGTGAGCAATGGCATTGCCAATACCAACACTTCCACCGGTAATCACAACTGTCTTATTTTTTAAATTTAAATCCATGGCGTCCTCGTTAGTTTAAATATTACAAATTAAATATCTGATTTGATTTTTTTGAACCCGGAATATTCCGGTTATTGGGCAAAAGCCATTCAATTGCAGTAAATGTAGTTTATCTCCGTGCTATGAGTCTTCGTTAAAACGATTTTTTCCGTTGCTAATTACAAGGTGAACAAGTTCCATTTTGCATTCGATGTCAATGAAATTCTGTGTGCCATTGCTCCCGGGGAAATTTTCCCTTTTAATTACTGTCTCATATGCTATGGGGGCTTACTTTGTCCATACACTCCGGTGTTAATCCTCATATTTTCCTCCTTTCTTTGAATCATTCATGTGCGGTTTAACTAGTATATATTGTTTCTAAAGGCAAAATAGTTTGCCCCGGTCCACCGGACGAATAGCCATGATGAAAATTTTAAATTCAGGTTTATGATTTTACAATCATTACTACTTCATTCTACTCTTCACCGGAGTTATATCAATGACCGGAAATTCAGTGATACGCAACTTTGCACACCCATATGGTACCAGGGTTATTGTTTCAGGATCCCCGTCAGGTTTTACCGGACTTAGAGGTGGCACATCAGCCGAGTTGTTTTTTATAGTCCACTGCGGGATTCTCGTACCTTTTGCTTTTATTACCACTGGTGCATCCTGTGTCCAGACAACATATTTCCCTGAATCTGCTGACCAGACCATATCTCCCTTATCTGCAAAAGGGTACTTGCTTACAGGGTATTCTTTTAATTCCATCCCGTTCATAATATTTCCCGCACCTGTCATAAGGCCATAGTTCCATGCACTCTTAGGATAAATTGACCAATCGATACTACCCTTGTACCCAAAATTATCATAAGTAAGTTTCACACTTTTGTATTCCTTATCAATTCTAAGTGAATAATAGAGCGGGCCCCGAAGGACTGACAATGAGTTATTGAACCTGCGTTCAAGGCGTATTTTCATTGGTATTTCCACAAGTATCTGATCACCATTTTTCCATTTGTCACTGATTTTATAAACTGAACCGCCTTTTACGGATACTATTTTATTTTTATATATGACTATTACTGAATCGGCCCAGCCGGGGATCCTGAGATCAATCGGAAATTTTACAGATTTTTCTGTGCCGATAGTAAGTTTGACAGATCCTTTAAATGGATAATCAGTCTCTTCTGTAATGGTCACCTCTGTATCATTCCCTACTTTGGCTTTAACAACTGAAGGTCCGTACGCTACCAATGCAAGCCCGTTGTCGTTAGTTGCCATCCACATGCTTTGAACGAACTTTGGCCAGCCCTGGTGCATATTTCCAAGGCAGCATTGATAGTTTGGCATCAGGCCATAAATATTGGAATCACCGGCAGTTGACGACCAGTCTCTTTTTTCCACTGAAACGAGGACCTGGTTAGATTGCTGGTTATACTGGTGCGACCACATATCGGGTGAAGTTGTACCTGGCAAAGAATTATAGGTAAGGTATTCAAGCCTGTCTGCCAAGCTGATATCCCCGAATATCGAGTAAAGCTCTTCCAATGAAAACATATATTCGACGATTGTGCAAAACTCAGTTCCGCTTGCCGGGCTTTTACCTGAGAGATGTTCATCGCCTGAAAATCTTCCTCCTGCCTGGCCATGGTTAAGCTCATATTTTTCAATTCCTGAAAAAACGGCTTTTTTAAACCTGTTGTCTTTTGATCGCTGGTACCATAACCCCGGATATTTAATCGCCATTGCATTATTTACGCCATGGGCAGTTTTTCCTTGCAGACTACCATTAAATGGGATTTTCTTATCAGCCAGAGCAGCAGAATCCCATGGAAATTTTTCATAGTAGGAGGTCCAGTCGGTGCTGTTTTTCAATATGTATTCAATTGTCTCAAGTATCCATGGTTCGCTTTTATGTCTGTAAAGCCAGTAGCCAGCCACGGCATTCTCCATAGCCCGAACCCCCCGCCACTCTAACCCGGACCAGTCGGGTGGCGAATCGTGAAGGTACCTGAAGTATTTTAACATAACATTGATAACCCGCAAATCTCCCGTGGCTTCATAGTATTGCATAAGTGCTTTATTTGCCACAGTCAGCGGCCACCTGTCCTTGTTTTGGGCCGGACCATACCAGCCTGAATCTGTGCTACTGGCAAGTATTGGTTCGATCCATTTCTTCACTTTATTAATAAGGCTGTCCTCACCAAGCAGATAGGCAAGCGGAACAAGACCGTCGAGATAATACGGGCCTGATTCCCATGCATCACCCTTCCCTCCATGCCATGCCGAACTGACCAGGTCAGGCCAGAAGTTATCAAGATTTCCGGTAAGGCCTGTAGCCTGGGCTTCGAGCTGATAATGAAGCCAACCCTTAGGTTTAACCGAACCAAGAGGGAGCTTAATATAAGTATTCTGAATAAGTGGTTCCGGATTGTTCTTATAGTTGATATTGCTTTTTTGTTTTTCACTACCGGGCAATAGATAAGCTGTAAATAACAGAAAAGATAAAAAGTAGTATTTCATAGGTAAATAATTTATTTTTAAGAGGTGGTTTAGCCTGCCCCGATCCATCAGCGATTTTTCAAGAGGTCCCAATTTAGTGTTAATTCTATAATATACTCATTTGTAGTTTGTTAATTAATGTTTCCATTGAATTAAATATGGCGGTATTATTTTTTATTATTAAGAAGGTAATAAGGTTTTTTTTCTTTGTTAACCTTGCTACTAAGGTTTAAGAATAAAAATAAGGTTATTTTAAACAGAAAAACCTTATTTTCA
>Ga0247841_10006991_pt1 | contig 17028 bp, 17 predicted proteins | sample LaCruzMarch2015__2_FD_192410 | JGI IMG/M metagenome (GOLD analysis project Ga0247841, IMG submission 192410) | Freshwater microbial communities from meromictic Lake La Cruz, Castile-La Mancha, Spain - LaCruzMarch2015_18m | ecosystem: Environmental > Aquatic > Freshwater > Lake | place: Spain... | reverse complement strand
GACGGAGGTGTTCGGGCTCAATCTCTTTAGAGCATTTTGATAGATTTGAGATGAGACAGTTGCATGAGTTCCAAGTATGGCAATTTTTCCATTTTTAGAATTAAGGGCTGGAAGGCAGGGATCTACCATGCCGACAACAGGAAGTGAATGTAGAGTTGTTAGAGCTGGTAGAGCGACAGACGATGCAGTATGGCAAGCAATAATTAGAATCTTGATATTTTGAGAGGTGAGAAACTGGCTGCTTTCTAATGTGTAGCGTATGACCGTATCAGCACTTTTGTTTCCATAGGGGAGTCTAGCTGCATCGCCGAGATATATGATATTTTCATTAGGAAGTAGTTTTTTCACTGCACGCATAACAGTTAGACCTCCAAAACCGGAGTCAAAGATGCCTATCGATGCGGATGATGGATTAGGACTCACCATGAGGTATTTTTATCTCTTGTCCAATAACAATTTTCGTGGAGGTTAAATTATTTGTTTTTTTAATAGCTTCAACAGAGGTCTTATTGGTACGAGCAATTTTTTCTAAGGAATCACCCGCTTTTACTTTGTAGACATCAGAAGAGGAGTGACTACCTTTAATGGCTTGAGTAATTGTTTTCAGTGTGCCTTTAAGTTCCGTTAGCTCTTCTATCATTCTAGTTTGCGAAATAAGCTCTGTCTCTAGCTCTTTAATACGCGTTTGGTATTGTGTAAGAGATTGTGTCGTTTGGTTAGCGTGGTTGCTTAAGTTTTTAAGGTCAGCAGTTAGCCTGTCTTGGTTTTTTTCTAATTGAGTGAGCTTTTTCTCAATGAACGCCAGCTTCTGATCAGAGGTGCTTGCAATACTAGATGTTTGATTTTTGCTTTTCTGAAGGGTATGGTCTTGAGCGCGAACCTTCTCTTCAAGAATTTGCATCTCAACCTGTGCGTTGCTCAAGGTATGCTTAACATCAGAAAGCTCCATTCTCATTTCATCTATAGCAATGGACGTATCGTATTTGTCCTTTTGCAATACTGCAAGATGGGAAGAACATGCAGATGTTAAAATTCCTAAACCAAGCACACAGATAGAGAGTCTAAACATTTAGTACAGCCTTATTTTTGTTGGAAAATTCTAAATTCTGCACGTCTATTTTTTGACCAAGCAGAAGCTGTATTCGATTGATCCAGCAAATGTTCTTTACCATAAGAAATGGTGTGAATTTGCTCAGGATTTACCCCTTTCTGCACAAGCATAGATCTTACAGAGTTAGATCTTTTTGTTCCGAGGGCTAGGTTATAAGCCTCAGGTCCTCTTTGGTCACAATGTCCAGAAACGAAAATATACGTTTTTGGATGTGCTTTTAGGTAGGCTGCCATTTTATTGATAGCTTGGAGATCTTCTTCTTTTTTCACAACGTGTTCATCAGTGTTGAAATGAACTGTTTTAAATACGGCTGCGAGTGCAGAAGTAGGGATTTGGAATCCATCGATACCAGGTAGGAAGCTGCCATCTTCACCAGGGGAATTTTTAGGTTGCGCTACAGCCATATCGCTGAATTGCTGTTTTAGATCATCTTCTTTTAGTGGGATGAATTCTTCATCTTGAGCGGAAAAGGCTATAGTATCTGCTTGAGCAACATCCGTTGTGGAGCTATTTGAATCTCCCCAGAGTACGCGTTGTGCAGCACGCTTATAGCTGCCCATGCTGGTGTTATTGTCATCCCAAGTATCGCCATTTTTTTTATTACAGCCAGTTACCAGAAGAAGAGTGGCTGATGAAAGTACTAGCCAAATGTATGATGTTTTCATGAAATTCCTCATATTCTTAATTGTTATTACCTCTGTCCCCACGTTGGATAGTGCTTTTTGCCGGGGCCTTGGGTGATTCTTATTGCTTCAGGTTGATTTAAATTTACTAAGTACAAATCAGAGGTGCTAGAGTCGGTAGAGTTGAAGACTAAATGCAAGCTATTGGTCGCCCAGCAAGGGTTTTCTTTATTCCCCTCACCTGCTGTAAGCTGCGTTTCTTCTCCGGTCGCGAAGTCATAAATCCAGATTTGTCGTATACCATCCGTTTTAGCACTATAGGCTAATTTTGTTCCATCAGGAGACCAACTAGGGCATGAATTTTCTCTGTTTTTTTTCGTTAAAAGCAAAGGAGTAGCTCTTTTTTCGCTGCGTTTGCTTGAAATAGTATAGATCCTTGTGACTCCATCTTTATCTGAGACAAAGGCGATTTTACTTCCATCAGGACTAAAAGTGGGCGAGGCTTGTGTCGATCTAGGAAAGGAAAAAAGCTGTACAGGAGTTCCCATTTGGCCATTATCCGGTCTTATCGGTTGAACAAATAGATCAGCTCTTCCACTTGCATCGCAAATGAAAGCCATTTGATCTCTTTGTTTAGAAATAGCGGGCAGAAGTTGGTTCCCGCGGATATCGACTGCCTTTTTGCCATGACCTTCTTCGATAGACGAGATGAAGATTTTAGGCTGTCCTGACTTATAAGATACATAGAGAAACATATCTTTCGAGAACTGTCCGCCTTTAGGAATAAGCACAGGCGTCACACAATACGTGTTTTCTTTTGTAACAGGGTGAGCATTCGCTCCATCCCAATCACATTCCCAGATTTCTGAAACGCTTTTAGATGAGTCGATAGAGTTTCTGTTTTGGAATGAAAACAAAATTCGGGAGTGTGCAACTCCCTCTGAATTAAATAAGACTTTGTGTATGCCGTCAGAGAGCTTATGTATTTGTTTTCTGTCTGAGGATATCGAACCGGTTAAAGCAATATCAGAGAAGACTTTGAGCGAGCCTGTAACTATATTGCATACGCTTGCCGAGAGTTTTTTATCTTTAATGAAAAGCTTAATAACGTAGGGAGTTCCTTGAGATTTCCATTCTTGGAGATTAAAGGCTGCTTTTAGATCTTTATTAGAGAGTAGTTTTTCTTTCTCGGAGCTACGTGCAAGAACTTTGGTCTTTCCGTTATGGTTGAAGTCGTAGTCGAAAACAGATTCTAGCTCTTTTGCATAAGCTGCGGTAAAGGAGCCATCTTCCAGATTCATTTTAGAAGCATATAAGGGAGAGAGGGAACTTGTAGTACTTAATTGGATTCGAATCTCCTGGGGAGAGTCACTAGCTATAGCACCAATACTTGTACATAGCGCTGTAGAGAGGCACATCCCAGCTGCTAGCCATTTGTTATATTTCATAAAAAACCTCTATATTTCGTTGCAAAATGTAAGTACAAAAGTTTGTCGGCTTTTACTCAGTCCCTTCCCTTTGAACTCTGGAAAACGAAGTGCGGGAAGACGCTCTTCTAAGTACTTTCGATTTTTCTCGCTTTCTGTTTTTAACACTACATACTTTTCAATGTTGCCGTCTTGACGCAGAGAGATCTCCACTTTTACTTCTCCAAAATCGGGAAGGTGAAGGTGCTGTTGCAAGTAGGCGACTAAAAACTCACTATAGTTGTTTAGTTCATCTATAGCATCATTTTCTTGAGAATATTCAATTGTTTCTTTAGAGAAAGAAGAATCTATAGATTTAGGGATAGCAATATCCGCCGTCGCTCTTATTTTATCACGTTTCGTCTCTATTTTAGCAATCCTTTCTTCTAACTCTTCTAGTAGTTCTTTCGGGACGTGTAAGTTTGTTGAAGAACTTTTTGGTTCTTGCCTAATAGGAGGTTGTTTGGCAGGTGCGGGTTTGATTGAAGAAGGTGTAGTTTTTGGTTTAGTGGCAGGCTTTGGAGTGGGCGCTGCTTTTTTTACTATAGGGACTGCCGGCTTTGGTTGCACGGGAGTAAGTGCCACTGTATTTTTTGGAGCAGCAGGCTTTGAGGGAGCTGCCGCAACAGCTTTAGGAGGGGAAGGTTGCTTTTTCTTCTCTTGCAGTGAAGTCTTAGGAGGCGCTTGGAATGTTTTTACAACAAGTTTTTGTTGGGTTTTCTTTTTGTGCAGCATGGGAGAAAGGCAGATGATAAAAATAAAGGTGAAGTGCGAAAGACCCACAAACATCGTTATAGATGCTTTGACCGGATCTTTCTTTACCCAGCAGGAGAAGATCTTGCGAAGTGATCGGAGCATCGGTTAGCCGGGTTGTAGGATTACATCTAGCTCGTCAAAACCAGAGAGTTCTACTGCATTTTTTACAGTTTGATAAGTCCCAAAGCTTGCTTTTCTATCTTGAAAAAGCTGGGGTGAGCGAGAGGGGTTGTGTTTTTTTGCATTCTTTAGAAGAGGGAGAAGCTCCTCCGCTTTAACTTTAACAGAATTTATCCAAATGGAGTTGTCTTCATGAACATGAATAGTGATAGGGCTGGCTTCTTGCACAGCGATCGATTGTTTTTCTTCTCTGTGTGGGGCATCAGCGAGCTTTACTTTATCAATTTCAAGCATCGGGGCAATGATGATGAACATAATCAGTACAACAAAAACAACATCGATCAGAGGTGTTAAGTTAGGGCTTGCTTCCTCAGATTGCGTATCATGCTGAGAGAAAAATCTTCTTTTAGCCATAAATTATCAGGAGATATCAACTTTTCTATATTGCAGCTCAATCGTCGATAGAAGGTTATGAAGAAAGTCTTCCATGTCTGAAGAAAAAGTTTTTAGGCTGTTCTTAAGATAATTATAAGAAATCAAAGCAGGAATAGCAATTACAAGTCCAAGGACAGTCGTAGATAAGGCAGTAGAAAGACCGCCTATGATAGCAGTATTAGATCCTCCCATAGATCCTCCCCCCTGAAGCTCGGAGAAAGTGACGAGAATTCCCCAAACTGTCCCGAGTAATCCTAAAAAAGGAGCAAGGGTCACGATGGTAGATAAAATGAAGAGGTCTTTTTCTAAAAGTTTGCTTTGATAGGAAATTGTTGTATATACGTGAGATTCTAAAAGCTCTAGGTCTGAGGTCGATAGATAGACTGGGTGCTCTTTTTTCCCTTCCTTGCTTAGTTGCTCTATGAAAAATAGCTTTTTATTCAAAGTTTCCAGAGTTTTAGCTTTTAACACTTCATATATATGAGCATAAGGATTGGGAACTCTTGGGTGTGTAGTTTTTGGAAGGCTCTCTAAATCGAGATTGAGAAGATGGTCTTTGCTTTTTTCTAGCGCTGACTGAAAAGCAAAAGATAGCTGCTTTACTTTTTTTGCTTGCCATACTTTGAAACTTAGGACGATCCAACAAACAACAGACAAAAGAATCAGTGAAAGAATGATCAATTTACCAAAGAAATCGGAGTCGGTGAAGGCGATAGTGAAAGCTTGTAATGTAGCAAATGTGGGTGTGATCATGTCTTTTTTCTTGATAGCGTTAGTTGTTTCTCTTACAACTGATACTCGATGAGATCGCTATTTGTCAAGGGATCCCCAGGAGATCATTCTCTTTTGCCTGTTTTCAAAAAATCATTTAGATTAAGAATCGGGACAAGTTCCGAAGCCGCAGTGTTGAAATGTTGTTATTATATCAACAAATGCAACTAGAAAAATCAGTCCAAACGCAACCATTCCGAGCATTCCTACTTTTCTTGGTTGAAGGTCCTCTTTTGCTGGTTTATGTAGCAATAGTAAAACCCCAATCATAAAGATAGAGGTTACAAAAACTAAAAAAGCCCACGTATAGAGACTAAGGCCAAATGTAGGCTCTCCAAATGTAGGAGATCCGGGACAAATATGCAGGCATATTTGTCTAAGAGAGACGGATGCGCCTAAAATTGCACTAAAAAGAGAAATTGCATAATGGGAGGTGCTCATGCCGAATCGTAAATTTAGTAGAGGGCCAATCGCAACACCTATCATTCCAAGCCTTTGTAGCATACAAAGAGGGCAAGGCTCTTCATGTTTAGAAAATTGGATATAGTAAGCGCCCATAATCACCGCAGCGAGCACCATAGGAAAAAGAGAGTTTAAAAAAAGAACGATTTTTTTTCTCATGGCCGCCTCAAAAATTAAGGTTAAGTGAAACAGTGATGTGATGCCAGAATCTCAGCAGGCATAAAAAAAGATTTGCAAAAGTTAAAATAATTGCCTCTCTTCTTTTGCCTTTGATGATCAATAGGACTACGATAGTGAATAAAAGAAATAATAAGGCCATCATAAGGGAGTTCTCCATGGATATTTATCTTATCTGTGACGCAATTTCTTTAATTTGTCAATAATGTTTAGCAGGATTGCAATTTAGGTTGCATTTGCTATAGCGCTGCTTTTTTAGAATGTTTCATGACAATTAACTTGGAAAATCGCTATCTTGTCTAGAAAACTGCAATCATTGAATAGACTATGTATACTGATTCTCATGCCCATCTTAGTTCAGAGCAAATCTTTCCCTTGGCGGATGAAGTTCTAACTCGCGCTAAAGCCGCAAGTGTTGATGCCATTATCAACATTTGCACAGATAGCGATAGCTTGAAAAAAGGCTTAGAGCTGAAAGCTCGCTATCCTTGGATTTATAATACGGCTTCTACTACCCCTCATGATGTAGATAAAGAAGGTGAGCTATTTTTTCCAGAAGTTGAAAGGGCTGCTAAAAATGCTCAGCTGGTGGCGATTGGAGAAACAGGTCTCGATTACTTCTACGAGCATTCGGATAAAAAATCCCAGCAGAAATATCTCAGTAAATACTTTGCGTTAGCAGTTGATGTGAGCCTTCCTGTTGTATTTCACTGTAGAGACGCCTTTCAAGATCTTTTTGCGATGGCGGATCAAGAATACCAAAATCGCGGGGCGGTACTTCATTGTTTTACAGGTTCTCTTGCAGAAGCCCGGCAAGTGCTCGACCGGGGGTGGTATCTCTCTTTAAGTGGTATAGTCACATTTAAAAAGTCTATAGAACTTCAAGAGGTAGCGAGATTTGTACCGCTTGATCGCCTTTTTATTGAGACCGATTCCCCTTATTTGGCTCCTCAAAGCAATAGAGGGAAAATGAATGAGCCAGCGTTTATTTCGGAGACAGCGGCGTTGATCGCTTCTCTTAAAAATATCCCTGTTAAGAATCTAGCTGAAGCAACTTCCGCAAATGCCCGTGCATTTTTTTCTTTTTGAAAACTATCAGGCGTAGTTTAATACCGATTTTAGAAAAGTATTTTTGAAATCAAGGTTAATATGACCACCTACACCCTACCAAGAGCTTTTGTCTTCAGACGCGTCCATTCGCTAATGGGACTATGGCTCGTCCTTTTTCTTTTAGAACATTTACTTACGAACTCTCAAGCAGCTCTACTTCTCGGAGAAAACGGAGGGGGATTTGTAAGGATGGTTAATTGGATCCACGACCTGCCTTACCTTGGCGTAATCGAAGTTTTTTTGATCGGTACTCCTATCCTTCTTCATGGTGTTTTAGGGATTAAATACCTGTTTACTTCTAAATCTAATGCTCATAGCACAGATGGAAGTAGTCCTCAGCTTAAAGAATATGGACGTAACAAGGCCTATTCATGGCAGAGGATCACATCTTGGATTCTTCTGATTGGTATCATACTTCATGTGGCCAAGTTTCGTTTTATGGAATATCCTGTATCTGTGAATACAGGCACAGAGTCGTATTTTTTTGTTAGAGTTAACATGGACAATGGGCTTTATACCGTAGCATCAAGACTCAATGTGGATCTTTATGATAAAGAAAGAATCGAAAAAGAAAAAATGCTCCTTTCAAGTAGGGGTGATGAGAAAGCTCTGCAAGAGGTTGCCGAAAGCCTTCGAACCGAAGAAAAAACTGACGCTCTCCAAGGGGTAATTCCTGAGCCATTCAGCCTCCAAAAACAAATGCTTCTCAATTCTGCACAAACCTATGAGCTAAAAGTAAAATGGGTAGACGCCCTTGAAAAGAGAAAGATCAATGACACAGAGGTCATCGCTGTTTCCAAGAGTTTTGGCACTGCAACACTCCTTTCCGTTCGTGATACTTTTAAAAGCCCTCTATATGTAGGACTGTATACTATATTTGTCTTGGCAGCTTGTTTTCATGCATTCAATGGATTTTGGACGTTCATGATTTCATGGGGGTTGATTTTTAAAAGAGCAGCTCAAAAGTCTATGGCTACGTTTTGCGTAGCTCTGATGATCGCTATAGCTTGTTTAGGGCTGATAGCAATATGGGGCACTTATTGGCTCAATCTCAAATACTAACACCGAACGACTAGGGCAATTCATGTCTTTTAATAAAAAATCTAAGGAAGTTGTAGTAGTAGGTGGAGGCCTTGCAGGCCTTGCTGCTGCAATGAAACTTGCGGAAAATGGGTGTCATGTCAAAGTAGTTTCGGTAACGAAAGTAAAAAGATCTCATTCTGTATGCGCTCAAGGCGGTATTAATGCTGCGATGAATCTAAAGAATGAAGATGATTCCCCGATTATACATGCCTACGACACGATTAAGGGAGGGGATTTTTTAGGAGATCAGCCACCCATTCTTGAATTGTGTATGGCAGCGCCCGGCATCATAAGAATGATGGAGAGGTTCGGCTGCCCTTTTAATAGAACCCCAGAAGGCAATCTTGATTTTCGACGCTTCGGCGGAACGTTATACTATAGAACTGCTTTTTGCGGAGCATCAACCGGTCAGCAGCTACTCTACGCACTTGATGAGCAAGTAAGACGCTATGAAGCACAGGGAAAAGTAGAAAAATTTGAGCACCATGAATTCATGCGTCTAGTGATGGATGAAGAGGGTATTGCACGCGGTGTTGTCATTATGGATCTTTTTACCATGAAGCTTTCCATCCTAAAAGCTGATGCAGTGGTATTTGGCACAGGCGGGCCTGGACTGATATTTAAAAAATCTACTAACTCTACCTTCTGTACAGGCGCTGCGAACGGCAGATTATTTAAGCAGGGAATGAAGTATGCGAATGGAGAATTTATTCAAATTCACCCTACAGCGATTCCGGCTGAAGATAAACTACGCCTCATCTCAGAATCTTCACGTGGTGAAGGGGGGCGTATGTGGGTTTATGGCGATGCAGCTAAGACTATAACAACTCCTGAAGGGAAAGAAATTGTCTGCGGTAAAACGGGCGAGCCCTGGTATTTCCTTGAAGAGATGTATCCAGCATTCGGTAATTTAGTACCAAGAGACATTGCAGCAAGAGAAGTTTTAAGAGTTTGCGAGCTAGGTCTTGGAATCGATGGACAAAATCAAGTATATCTTGATGTGTCTCATCTTGATAAAAAGATTCAAACTAAAATTGAATCGGTTCTAGATATCTATAGAAAGTTTACAGGAGAAGATCCTCATAAAGTGCCTATGAAAATCTTTCCAGCCGTCCACTATTCTATGGGTGGCGCATGGGTGGATTGGCCGGCCGCAGATGATCCTGACAGATGGAGCAGATACCGTCATATGACAAACATCCCTGGATGTTTTAATGTGGGTGAATCGGAGTTCCAATACCATGGAGCTAATAGGCTGGGTGCTAACTCTTTATTGTCCTGCATCTTCGCAGGTCTTGTAGCAGGTTCCGAAGTGCCTCGCTACTTAGATAGCCTAAAAGCAAGTTATGGGCAGCTTCCTTCACGCGTTTTTTCTGAGACACTCGCCGCTGAGGAAGCCTTTAAACATGACCTTCTGACAAGAGAGGGAAAGGAGAATGTTCATAGCCTGCATGAAGAGCTTGCAGCTCTTATGGTAAGCAATGTAACTGTAAAACGGGACAATGCAGATCTTAAAAAAACGATAGACGGAATCAAAGAGATTCGTGAGCGTATGAATCATATTTCTTTGGATGACAGAGCTGGGATGCTTAATCAAACATATCAATTTGCTAATCAATTTTCTTATATGATTGAAATAGCCCTTGTCATTGCGAAGGGAGCGCTCCTTAGAGATGAATTCCGCGGAGCGCATTATAAGCCCACTTTTCCAGAAAGAGATGATAACCATTGGCTCAAAACCACTATTGCGACATATGACCCTTCTAAAGATGAGCCTGTGATTACTTATGTACCTGTAGATACAAGGCATTTAAAGCCTGTGGCTCGGGATTATAGCAAAGCAAAAAAAGTAAAGCCGTCATTAGAAAATGTTCCGCAAAATATTGTGCTACCAGTATAGAAGAAGCAAAAGGTGAGTAAGATGGCTAAAACGTTTATACTGAAAATATTTAGAGGAACTACTGGAAACCAGTACTGGGAAGAATTTGAATTAGAGCTTAGGCCTTTTCTTAATATTACTTCTGCCCTGATGGAAGTACAAAGGGTCCCGTTTACTAAACAAAAGAAAAAAGTTACTCCTGTCGCATGGGAGCAAGGTTGTTTAGAAGAGGTTTGCGGTTCATGCTCTATGCTTATTAATGGCCGTCCTCGCCAAGGCTGTACAGCACTTATTCATAAGCTCATAGAAGCCAGCGGTAGCAATGTTGTAACCCTTGCGCCTATGACGAAATTTCCTCTTGTAAAAGACCTAGTAGTCAATCGCGACACTATGTTTGATAATCTTAAAAAAGTGCATGCATGGATCGATGCAGATGACTCTTATGATAGAGGATTTGGACCCAAGATCAGCCCCAAAGTACAAGAAGCTATGTACACTCTCTCTACTTGTATGACATGTGGATGCTGTACAGAAGCTTGTCCTCAAGTGAATGCGAATTCTAAATTTGTCGGCCCTGCGGTTATATCGCAGGCAAGACTTTTCAATGCGCATCCTGTCGGTAAGATGTCTGCTGAAGAGCGTCTTAGACCTCTAATGGAAGAAGGTGGCATTAGCGAATGCGGTAACGCACAGAATTGTGTCGAAGTATGCCCAAAAGAGATTCCGCTTACTGAATCTATTGCTGTCGTTGGACGCCAAGTGACAAGACAAGCATGGAGAGATCTTATTAGCCTTCCCGATGAAGACAAAGGATGAGTCTTTCTTGGAATGAACCACAGCCTATCCAGCAGGCTGGTGTTATCGTTGGCTGTGATGAAGCACAGGAATGGATGCTCCCTTGGTGGTGGGAAAAATACAGCGAGCACAATACTCTTCCTGTCACATTTATAGACTTTGGCTTAAGCCTTAAAGCTAAAGCTTTTTGTGAGGAAAGAGGGCAGCGGGTCGATTTATCCTTGCCAGATTCTTTTATACCTCACAAAGAACAAGTCTCTTCTTCTTTAAGACAAGAGTGGAATAAAATTTTTGATTGGGAAGATGATCCTTTTTGGTGGAATAAGAGGATGCGCTGTCATCAAAAACCGTTCGCTTTCCTTATGACACCTTACAAGCACACTCTTTGGGTCGATGTCGATTGTGAAGTATGTGCAGAACTAAGCTCTCTTTTAGAAAGGATAGCATCTGTTGATACGATCTATATTGTTCCAAAACTAGAAGAAGACCAGCAGTATTATGAAAATAAGGGTATAACTCAAGCTGGAGAAATAGGGTACAACTCAGGTATTGTGGGTTTTCACTTTGGATCAAATCTTATCCTAAAATGGGCTGAGAGAACGATTCAAGAGCATCCCTTTTTTATCTCAGATGAAGATCTCTTTTCAAGGCTTGCCTTTTTGGAAAAATGGAAGGTTATGCCACTTGAGCAATGCTACAACTGGCTTCCCCATTTTCGTGGATTCAATCCGGATACCAAGATCAATCATTGGCTAGGAAATTCTGGGAAGTTTTTCCTCTCGCTTCGCATGCAAAAGATTCTTTAAGTTTTTCTCTTTTGAACCCAATAACTTCTTAGAGTATACTCCTGGTTTCTGTCGTTTGGGATACCCTAGCCTATGTTATTATGCTCTTTAACGATATTCATTGATTAGGGGACCATGACGCTAGGACTGAACATGATGCACATCGAGAGATGAGCTTTGTTCCTTCTAGGAAGCGGTCCCACCTGGTAAACAGGTTAAATGCAGCCGAGGCTTGGCCCCTTACGACGGATTCTTTTTATTTACACTGGATCTTTAGAAAGAATAGTTGTCGAAATTCTAGAGGCTTCAGGAAGCTTTAGCTCTTCTTTTGTTATTTCAACGAGTGTAAAAGAGTCTTTCAAGCTCTTTTTTAAGCGTTGAAAGAACTCTTCTTTCGAAGAGAGTTGGTCTTTCATCTTGCAGAGGAAGTCTTCATGATCTCTTCCCTCTCTATATTTAGGTGTCTTTTTAGGAAGTAAAAGAGAGCTCATTTTCTCTTTTTCATAGTCCCAAAGAAATGATGTGTGGTGTAGCCATCTGTCTTTTCGGATGTACTGCGCATTCCCCCCGAATTTTTTCTCTTCGATTACATAATCATTTTCTCTTAAAGAGAAGGAAGAAGAAGTAAAGACTGGTTTATAAATTCCTTCGGACCATTTCATGATCGGTTCTGGGTAGGCTTGAAAAGGGTGTGAATCTTTTTGGAAGATAAATGTTACGAACAGAGTGTTATCATCTACAACGACAGTTCCCCCGCCGCTAAATCGTTTGATGATGGGGAGTTTTAAAGTATTTGCCTGGCTCATGTTTACAAGCTCATGAGGTTTGCCAGATATCCCCATCACGATGGCAGGTGTGCTGCCTTGATTTACTATACAAAAATTTCTAGTGTCATTTCTCAGAAGGGCTTCTTCTAAAAGTAACTGCTCAAAAATAGAGACGTTTTTATCAAGAGCAAGCCAATGTAGGGTCATTCTAAATAGCCAATCCCATGGATCTGCTCGAGTTCAACAGCTTGCACTTTGATTCCTTTAGGGGAGTTAAAGCGCAGAAGAAATACAGTGTTGTTAGCCATTAAATTCATCTCTATGATGTTTGACACGATTGATCCATCTACGAGTTTTACACATACTTTATTCGGAGCCTTTTCCTTGCGGAGCAGCTCGAAGGCTTCTTTGTAGTCTGAGGCTCTTAGCTTCGGATCGATTGCCATGGAGTTGTGTTTGGCGCTAGGGAGAAGGGCTGGAGAAGAGAGCGTATTTTTATACAAACTATCTTCTGTGTTTGAGGCTAAGGCCGTACTAGAAGCGGCTATAATAATACCAAGAAAAACCAATAATGTCTTCATGAAAGCCTCCAATTATGTGTTGTCTGAAACGATCTTATTACCCTTTTTCTGTGCTTTTTCTAAAGATTTTTTTACTCTTTCTAAAGATTGATCGAATTGTTCATAGGCTTGGGCCGCATCTGATAGTTTTTTATCAAAGGAGACTACCCCTATGGAAACAGTGATAAGAAAATCTTTTTTCTTTGTCTTGATCGTCGTACGACAAATTTCTTTACGGATATCTTCTGCCATCACTGTAGCGGCGCTTTGAGAGGTTTTCGGAAGCATAAGAAGAAATCTCCCCCCCCCTTGTGGCATCAGAGTATCGAATTGCCTCAGTTTTTGAGTCAGTAGCTGTTCTAATGCATCGATAATTTCTTCTGTAGCAAGCTCTCCCCATGTTTTTACAAGCATAGCATGATTATCGAGCTCGATCATAAAAAGGCTTAAAGGCGATGCTATCTTTTTCGCCTCTGAGATCTCTTTGAGAGTTTTATCATTTAGCAGCATTCTATGTAAAAAGAGCTGTGTATTTTTAGGAATGAGAGGGGAATTATTGATTTTGGAGGTCATAAGAGACATCTTTTTACTGACGATTTTTGACTTTAAACCAACAGCCACCCTCTCGTGAATTTCATCTGCGATAAGGGGTTCATGGATAAAGTCTGAAACACCTGCATTAAGGGCATCAACAGTAAACGCCTTTTGGATTTTATTCGTGATGAGAAGGATGGGTATAGTACTCATACCAGGTGATTTTCTTATATGCTGACAAAGGTTGAAAAGTGGCTCATCGAGTGTTTTGAAATCAAGTACGATGGTTTCTACAGGTGTGGTTTTCAGCCAATCCATGGCAGTAGCGCTGTCTTTAGCATCCATCACATAATAAGTGCCTTTCAATGCCTTTTTAAGAAAGGTGACTTTAGCTATATCTGTTCCAATAAACAGAATGATGGGTAAAGAGGTGTTAGCATTCATAAGGGCCGCTGGTGAGTTATCTTGGCCTCACTTTAGTAAAAAAATAAGTTTAATTGTATAAAGAAGTTGGGGTTGGTCGTAAGATGTTGAAAATAAATATGTTAATTGATCTTCTCAGTAGGTGTTTTCTTTATTAAATCTTAGGATGAAGTTGCTATAATCGACGGAAATTACCATTTGGAGAATCTATGGCAACCGTTTCAGCTTTTTGCAGCTCTGTATATCAATACTTCAGTGGGACGATCCCTTTATCTCAAGCTACCTATTGCCACGGGACCAATTTCGGCACCTTACATTTTATGTGCACTGAAGATGATGGCAAGATGCTGCCCATAACAAGTCTTAGCAGGCCTCCCTTTGCAGGAGAACTTCTTAGAGGTCTAGCAGAATACGGAAGGCATAAAAGCGCTACATCATGGGCAAGAGTCAGCTCATTTGCTGAAGAGGCAATAGTATATTCTCGTAAATACCCCTTCAATCCAGCAGAAATTAAAGAGGAATTACAACAGAGTATTATTATTGAGAATAAGCGACTAAGAGAAGGTCTTGAGCCCGTCTATAGACATCCTCCTTTTGCTCATCATGATGTATGGCGAAGCTTCTATTGGAACAGAATTCCCATTCTCATACAGCAATATAGAGCCTTTGATGAAGAAGATTTTCAAACAGCATTGGCTCCAGGTCTCAAAGAATGGATCAGCGATGTACTAGTTTATTTCGATGCACATCCTGAGCTGAATTTTGATATGTTTAGAGACGTGTCTCAAGCTAAAGACATACGGCGTAAAACAAGAGCAAAAATGGAAGCTCTTCAAAAGATGCTTAAAGCAGAGCCTTCCTTTGTGCTTGATGAACAATCCAAAGATCTTATTGCTCGAGGCCCGCCTATTGTTTTTATTACTCATAAAACAGATCCTGATGACTTTCCATCGACTATAGATGTATTATTTGCAAGGCCAATGGAACTAGGCAAAGACATCCCTTGGATTGCAACTTCTGATGTAGAGTTCGTGAAAAACTATCTCGCGATGGCGAAACTGTCGAAAAAAGTTGAGGTCGTGAGTTTCGATGCTTTAAGAGCGCTGCAAAGAGGGTAGAGATCCCAGTGAGTGGTGCTATTATTCGCGTCCCTAATCAATTAAATGGTTTCAAAGCTCTACGCGATTAAATCGAAGAATCGGAGTTGCCGCTAGTTGTAATCAGTTATCACATTCAAGATGTAAAACGATCTTTTAGTTTTCTAAATTGCTCTAGTTGAGGGAGAAATTCAGGAGGGATTTCCTTAGTGTCAGAACCATAATTGACAGGAGTTGCAACAATCCTAAGAAATACATTCTCAACAGCTTGGATTCTTACGAGAGGGTGAGATAAAAAACAAATTTTCCTAAGACTATCCGAAATTATTCGATTTGTGGAACTGACTTCTTCTAATTTAGACGTAATATCGTAACATTCCTGAAGTACGAGTACACTAAAGGTGTGACCACGATACAGACTGATATTGATTTCTTCCTTTAGTAAAGGATGATGATCATAAGATGCTAAACTATCTAGTAGCAGTGCTTCATTTTTTGACGGCTTTGCAAGAGGAGAAAAATCTATTTGTGTAACCATAAATCCTTATCTTAATTTAGTTTTTAATGTGATTATTAATTATATGTTATCTCTATTTTATTATTAAGTTGAATTTTTTAATACAATGTTTGAATTGTAATAGATTAAAATTAAGAATTGGAAGGAGATATCCCTATATGGGACAGAACTTATCATAGATGGCTGAAGTAGAATCGTTAGGAGGCATAAAGCTTTACTAAAAGGGCTTAACAGCCGCTTTCGCAAGAGCTAGTTTGCTTATACATAGACACCATCAGTACTGAAATATCGGCTGGTGATATCCCTGAAATTCTTGATGCTTGACCAAGAGTTGAAGGATTGAATCTTGATAGCTTGTCCTTCGCTTCATTAGATAGGCCCTTAATCGCCCTGAAATCAACGCCTTTAGGGATGAGGGTGGTCTCTGTATTCTCAAGCTTTGCGATCTCAGTTTTCTGTCTGTCTATGTAGCCAGCGAATTTGAGCTGAAGCTCAATTTGGAAATTCACTTCATGACCGTGGTCGGAAACTTTTTCAGGATAGTCGCTAAGAAGGGATGCGTAGGTCGTTTCTGGTCTGCAAAGAAGTTGAGCAAGAGATGTAGACTTGCCATTCACTTGCGTGAATGTCTTAGAAAGAGATTTTATATTCTCTTCTATCGTCTTCTCTTTTTTTACCAGATCTTGGTATCTCGCTTCTTCAATAAGTCCAAGCTCATACCCGTATCTTCTAAGACGAAGATCACAGTTGTCTTGACGGAGTACTAGTCTATGCTCTGCTCTACTTGTGAACATACGATATGGCTCTTCGAGCTCTTTGGTGATGAGCTCATCGATCATGACACCGATGTAGGCATCGGATCTTTTTAAAGCAAATGGTGCTTTGCCTTGGATTTTAAGAGCGGCATTGATACCTGCAATGAGTCCCTGTCCTGCAGCTTCTTCATATCCTGTGGTCCCGTTGATCTGCCCTGCAAAGAAGAGTCCTTCAACAGTTTTAGTTTCAAGCGATGCATTTAGCTGTCCACTTTTTACATAGTCGTATTCGATGGCATAAGCTGGACGCATGATCTCCGCATTTTCAAGACCTGCGACAGTAAGGATCATTGCGAGCTGCACATCGAAAGGAAGAGAAGAAGAAATACCGTTCACGTAGATTTCTTCTGTTTCGAGACCTTCTGGCTCTAAGAAAAGTTGATGGCGTTCTTTGTCATTGAAACGGACGATTTTATCTTCGATTGATGGGCAATATCTCGGGCCGATCGATTTGATCCTTCCTGAATACATCGCTGATCTATGGAGGTTGTCCATGACGATTTGTTTAGTAGCTTCATTGGTATAAGTGATGTAGCAAGGTACTTGAGGCAGTCCCGGACCTTCTGGCGCGTCATGAGAAAATCTGACACCTACATCGCCATGCTGCACTTCGACTTTAGAAAAGTCGACGCTTCTTCTGTTGATACGAGGAGGTGTGCCTGTTTTTAAACGGCCGATGGAAAATCCAAGGTCTTCAAGATGTTTAGAAAGGCCAGTTGACGGCTTGTCCCCTGCTCTTCCC
>Ga0247841_10006990_pt1 | contig 17030 bp, 9 predicted proteins | sample LaCruzMarch2015__2_FD_192410 | JGI IMG/M metagenome (GOLD analysis project Ga0247841, IMG submission 192410) | Freshwater microbial communities from meromictic Lake La Cruz, Castile-La Mancha, Spain - LaCruzMarch2015_18m | ecosystem: Environmental > Aquatic > Freshwater > Lake | place: Spain... | reverse complement strand
GCCCTTACGCGCGGCCCTGATGACCCTGCTTATCCTGCTGGCCGCGTCGGTCGCGTTGCTATGGATATACAAAACAACGCCACGCACCTGGAGCGCGGACGAATCCAAACCCTCCGACACCACCCGCGCACAAGCGCTGACCATTGCCTACGAGAAAATCCAGGCCGACACCAAGAACATCTTCCGGTACATGCTGGAGCTGGAAGCCAATGAACTTTCCATCCAAATCAACGACCTGCAAAACAAACGCCAGGTCGCCGGCCAACAGCGCCGGCAAGTGGCCCCCGAGCTCTTGCAAAGCCTCGCTGACACCATTGCACAGGCTGATTTCTTTGCACTGAAGGATACCTACCAGGGCGCGGCCGCGGATATCTGGGATATGATTGACTTGACCGTGACAATCGGTAAAAAAACCCACCGGGTACGGGTGCTGAACACCTTGGAGCCGCAAGCGTTCAAGACCGTCCGGGAAGCCATCGAGGAATTCGGGCAGAATGAATTGGGGCTGGCCGCGCTGGCGCTGGCGCCGGACAAGCTTATGGACCTGGCGCGCGCGGCTGCGCTGCTGGGACGCAGTCTTTACGATCAGCGCGGAGTCAAGCACGACAACCTGGCCAATGCCATCCGATCCCTGCATGAAGTCGAGTGGTACCTGGAAACGATTGAACCCAAACCCGATTTTTACGCCGGAGCCATGGCCCTGCGTGGGGACGCCGAACGCGAACTGCAGGCAACCACCGATGACCTCTTGTTCCTTGCCGAACGCGCCATCCGCCTGAAAGACTGGAATGAGGCCGCGCTCCAGTTGCGCCTGCTGTGTGAAAAAATCCCGGACCGCGCTGACAGCCGTCATCAGAATGCCCGCAAGAAATTGATTGACGTGGAACGTCATCTGAAGAAGAAATAACATGCCGGGAAGATTAATTAAACGGCTACGCCATAACTTTTCTGGATTCCCGACCCAGGCTACGCCGGAGGCTTCGCCGAGGCGAGTTAGATCGGGAATGACAATTACGCGAGCCGCTCTGTCATTCCCGCGCAAGCGGGAATCCAGTCCAAACCTTGTCATGCCGTAGGCAGATCCGCCTAAGGCAGAAAATTCTTATGAATAAATCCAGTTTAATCCTGCTGGCCGCCACGCTGACGGCCGGCCTGATGCTCTCGGCCTGCCAGCTGGAGCGTGACACCTTGCGCGGCGGCCAACTGTACGTGACCTCCACTCCGGCGGATGCCACCTTGACCTGTGACAGCGTCAACCTGGGCCAGACACCGGCCACCGTAATGGATGTGGCCGCCGGCGAACACCTGCTGATTCTGAACAAGCCCGGCTGGCTCGAGGCCCGTAAAACCGTGGTTACGCAACCGGGGGAGCGCCAATCCGTGGATTTGAAACTGGAACCGCTGACCGGGTTGCTTCTGATTCTGTCAAAACCTTCCGGGGCGGACATTGACCTGGACGGCGTCAGCGCGGGCAAAACGCCGCTATGCCTGCACGACGCTGCGTTCGGCCAGCATAGAATCACCGCCAGCGCTCCCGGCAACTTGCCCCGCGTCATCACCGTGACCGTGGCGGACCGGATACCGCAAAAAATCGAGATCAACTTGATGTCGGATTCCGCCCGGCTCATGATCGAGACCGCGCCGACCGGCGCGGTGATTACGCTCGACGGCGCCGTCATCGGCAAAACGCCGCAGGTGCTGCCGGCCATTGCCACCGGAAAGCACGCGATCACACTCGCCTTGACGGGGCATACCCCATTCCGCAATGAGTTTAGCTTGCAGGTCGGCGAACAGCGCACCATCAAAACGACGCTGGCGCCCCTGCCCGGCAAATTGACCGTGCTGTCCACGCCGCCGGGCGCGCGTATTTATTTGAATGACCAGTATAAGGCGGAAACCCCGCTCTCCGCGGACGTGCCGGCCGGCCGTTACGTAATTCGCGCCGAAGCCCGCGGGTTCGATCCACAGATACGCACGAACACGGTGGCGATCGGCGCGGAATCCGTTGAAGAGTTCAACATGGTAAAGAGCAGTGGCACTATCCTGATTTCGACCGAACCGCCGGGCATTGGCGTTTACCTGGACGGTGAATTGCGGGGCACCACGCGGGGCCAACCACGGAATTCGATCTCGGAGCAACTGCCGATTGATTTCGTTCCCCGAGGCAAGCGGATGCTCCAGTTCACGCGGCCGGGCTACTTCGATCTCACCCGGACGGTGGATATCCAGCCCAAGCAGACGGTGATCCTCCATGAGAAACTGAGGCTCAGGCCCGTGCCGTTCGTGCCGAGCGTAATTATACGGACCGGTAAAAACGCCGAAGACACCTTCCGCGGCATTATTCGGGAACGGTTTGATAACGGCAACATTAAGCTGGAAATCGAGCAGGGCATCTTCAAGACATTCACACCGGCCGAAATCCTGTCCATCGAGGCTATTACGAACGCCGTGGCGCCATAACGCGGGGATGTTGCCCGCACAACCCCCCATTGCGAATCACGAAGGGAAACAACCCGCACCAAGGCACGCAAGATGGACATGCTTTTTCACGCTACATCAGCCGCGCTTTTGGGACGGATCCTCGGCGAACGCCGACCAAGCCGGCTATGGCTGGCGGCCGGCATTGGGATCATACCGGATATTGTTTCGACCACCGGAAGCTTGAGCGGGGTGTATATATATTCATTGGCCCATTCGCTGACGCTTCAACTGCCCATCGTCCTGATCATGCTTTTCCTGAACTGGCGCATCGCTTTTGGAGGCCTATTGCACGTGGTTCTGGATGTTCCAACCCACCAGTACGCGACGACATACCTGTTTTATCCCTTTGCCAAATGGGATTTCCCGATTGGTATCGCCTGGTATGAAGGCATAGGGTTTCTGACATGGGGGCTGCTGTGGATAACCCTGGTCGCACTAATCCTGCTCTACAGGTTGGACCAAAAGGCCCGCAACAAACTGCGGCCTGCACCCGCACCTTGAAACTCACGGTCAAGACGCCGTAAGAGAAGGCATGCCCATCACCGTATAATCCGCCGGCAGGCTGAATACGGTATCGGCCAGCGGTGCTTTCGAAAGACTTTGGATCTCCGGAGGTTGGCACGGCTCTGCGCAGCGAAGCCCTGACGACCCACTGTTCGGACGCCGCCAAACAACCTGGTTCTGGCGAAACCGGCGCTGGTCCGCCATCCCAAGGTCGGTTGGTCATTCAACCAATCTTGACCTAAAATCAATCTGGGCGTATTTCAATGGAAACCGCACATTGTGCATCTATTGATACGCTCATACGCCCCCATGTCCACCCTCCCATAACGGATACGCGTTCTTCCGTCCAGATCAACCCAGTTCGTCATCCAGCTCTGGTATATCCCCGCGTTAATGCAGGGCGAACTGGGGGCAAGCCGGTAATTGCCCTTGACGTGGTTCGTGCCGTAGCCCGTGCCGAAATCAACCAATACCGGATTGTTGGTGGTGTTGCCCGCTCCCACCCAACCGGCGGAATTGGTGGGAGACGTGCATGAATTGCTGAACGCAAAGTATGCAATATCGGGACGCTGATACCAATTGAAGGTCTCATTGGAATAGATGATGCTGTTTAAAACAATGTTGGTTTCGGCGGCCTGAGAAGGAGAATTGTCTACCCCGGAACTGTTCCCGACGATCGTGCAGGATTCTATCTTGTTGCCAGTGCACAGAGCCACTGCACCGCCCTTATTACCGTAAAACAGGCAGTTGCGTGCCAGTGTCGGGTACATGGCTCCGCCGCCATAGCTACTGGCGACATTATACGCAAAAGTACAGTTGTACAACAAACTGCAGGAATAAGAACCACCTCCGAGGCCTGTTGCAGTATTGCTGATCACCACGCAATTATATAAGCTCCCGGCATACACGCCGCCACAGCCGCCGTTTGCGCTATTACAGGCAATAGTGCAATTAGAAAAAACCGTCGCGTCACGCGCGGCCCCGCCAAAGCGGATGGTTGAATTGCCTATGAGCGTGCAATTAAAGTAGGTCCCACCATACGCGCCACCGCCGCCTTTAGGATTATACGAATTTGTCTCACCTGCCGACCTGTTATTGATAATTACGCAATTGGAAATGGTTCCCCCCGAAGCATATAATCCTCCGCCAATCAGATTTTCGGCCAGTGTGGAGACATTCGTCGACAGGGTGGCACAGTTGGTTATGGTAAATCCGATTAACGACGACCCGCTAATCATATATACACCACGGACCGCTGATGCGCCGTTGGTCGTGACAGAATCCCATACCCCTTTAATGATGGTATTGGCCGGGTCATTGTTCGCGCTCCTGACGGTGACATATGCGGTGGTGATCGCAATCCGGTTGGTCAGAACCGAGCCGGCCGGCCAATTCGTAACCCCACCGGTTTGATACACGCCGTTGGAGACCCAGACCGTATCGTAGGCATTGGTGGCCAAGTTTAGCGCATATTGAATATTACTCGCCGCCGTTGACCAGTTTTCGCAAGTTCCGCTATCAGTTCCATTAGTGGCCACATACCGGTCCGCCGCACGCAGGATAAGCGTGCCAAACCAGAGCAGACAGACGAAAATCAGGCAACAACGCTTAAAATAAATTCTAATATTCATTTTTGTGGCTTGTCTATTTCCTGAATTCGCAACAAACATATCATAGATACAGATTAAATTCCTCAGGCGCAATACTCAAGCGAAATAATTTCCACAAGTCCCGCGGAAGTGACGAACCAAGCCACGTTGGAGACCTGGTCTTCCGCGAGGATTCGCCAATAATCTGGTTCTGGCGATGCCGATGCTGGTCCGCCATCCCGAGGTAGGTTGGTCATTCAACCAGTCTTGACCTAAAATCAATCTGGGCGTGTTTCAATGGAAACCGTAGATTGCACCCTGATTGATACGCTCATAGGCGCCCATGTCCACCGTCCCGTACCGGATGCGCGTTCTCCCGTCCAGGTCAACTGCGTTCGTCATCCAGTCCTCATTTGAACCTCGGTTGATGCAAAGCAAACTGGGGGCAAGCCGGTAATCGCCGCCAACAAAGTTTTTGAACTGCGGACTGGCGACAATTATGCCCGCCCCCGTAAATCCCGGATTTGTCCCCACGCAGGAATACTGGAGCGCATTGATATTTGCGGGAGAAGCGGCATCATACACGTCGTCGGTCCCACTGACGCCGTTTGAATAGATGATGCAGGAAGATACTGAAATAATCCCCGGCGCTGCGGCCGCAAACTTTATCCCAGCGCCTAAGTTGTTCGGATATGCCCTGTTACTTACAATTGTGCAACCACTAACCGATGAGGTTGATGCAAGATACAATCCGCCCGCATAATTGTACTGAGAGTCATAGTTGTTGGCAATGAGGCAGTTGCGGATGACTGTTTTGGTTTTGGCGGCACATATTATTCCGGGGCCCTTTAAGTTCCTAAGCACTTTGGAATTAAGAATACAAACATTTGTTGGTGGTGCTGCATCCCCCCGTATGGAAATACCAGGACCAGTGCCCAAGTTGTCCTCAATAATGCAATTATCTATTACAATCGGCGACTTGGCGTCCGAAGGGTAGATATCCAAGCCCGCGTTGGTGTTGCCCGTAAACGTCGTATTATATACTTGCACGTACCCCGGCCATGAGGGCCGGGCATATATACCGCCGCCGCCACCGACGCCATTATTATATGAAACCACACAATAACTTATCGTTACGCTACGCGCGCCAATGCCACCCCCTAAGCCTTTGCCATAATTGAACGTAACCGTGCTGCTTACAATCAGGCCACCCTGGATCCATATTCCGCCCGCCGAGCTCTCCGAATAGTTATGCGAAACGAGCGATGACTGAATTGTGGTGGAGGTTTTACTAACCACACCGCCGCCGCCACCAAAAGTACCTGATGTCGGACCCTTAAAGATAGTATTACTGCTGATGATACAATCTGAAATAAAACCGTCTGAATATATTCCACCGCCTTCTCCCCTCGAATCGGCGATGTTGAAATTCGAAACAACGTTATACGTTACCCGGCATACCGCAACCGTTCCGGCACTCATATAAATACCACCGCCGGAGCAGACAACATTCTCCGGCGCAAAAAGCGTGTTATTGCGCACGCAGCAATTGCTCAAAACACCGCCCGTCATCAACACACCGCCTCCGTAGGTAGCATAAACGGCGCCGTTGGAAATGGTAAATCCATGCACCAACGCCGCGGAATTGCTTATCACGAGACAGCGATTATTGGTTGCAGCACTGCCGGCGACAAAATTTCCGTTGATGATTGTGTCATCCGGACCATGCCCCTCGGCGCTCCGTAGGATAATGCCGTTCGTAATGGCAATCTGATTGGTGAGCACATAGACGCCGTTAGAGACCCAGACTGTTTCCGTGTTCGTGGCCACGTTCACCGCCCATTGGATATTTGTGGCCGCGCCCGCCCAGTTGGCATAGCCGCCGATGACATCGTTCGTGCCGGCCAGCGATACATACCGGTCCGTTGCCCGCAAGGAGGGGATGCCGAACCAGAGCAGACCGACGAAAATCAGGCAACAACGCTTAAAATAAATTCTAATATTCATTTTTGTGGCTTGTCTATTTCCGGAATTCGCAACAGGCATGTTATAAATTCAGGTTAAACTCTTCAGGCGCAATACTCAAGCGAAATAATTTCCACAAGTCCCGCGAAAGTGACGAACCAAGCTACGTTGGAGACATGGTCTTCGGCGAGGCTTCGCCAAAAGCAAGCTTTGTCGCGGCCGTCTTTTAAGAACTTTTGAAATTGGCTCAATAATATAATTGAAAACTTTTTGTTTCCGTTGTTCCCGTCATGATATCGGTTATCCGCAGAGTCCATTTTCCCGCAGGATCATTTCTTGCCATGCGAAATATGAATTTGACACTGCCTTCCGGAGCGGCAACATTGCGTTTCATGAACCAGCGCGCCTCGCCCTTCGGCGGCAGAACCTCTATGTGGAAAACATGATCCCCCGCCTTGCCGGTGGAAGTATTTAGCTTAATATCGGCGACCAGGTCTTTGCCGCCCTGCACCTTTGCGGAAACATCAATTTCCATGCCCGTTACCCGGTAGGGGTAATGTCCAAAAACCTTTGTGTCTGCATTAGAGATGACACAACTGATTTGGTTGGTTTTGCCAATATACTTCCCCGCGCGCAAATCATACAGATGCCCTTCGGTCGGGAATACAAACTGCTGTTCTTTATCGTCTGAACTGCGGCGATAGTCCCGGATAATGGTATAAACATTCATATCGCCTTTGACAAAACGCATCGCTTCCCGGCCATATGTTGCCGCCGCGTCATTGCACCGGACGATCGGTTCTATTCCACTCTTATTTAACAGCATGAGCATCTTTTCGCGCTGAACCACGTCTTTGGCGTTGAAGATATTATCAAAGACAACAAGGTTGTTGTTATCCTTCAACGCATTAAACGGCGATTCATTGCGTGGTGTGCCCAGTTCATCGCAGGTTGCAGGCATGATATCGGTAATGACTATTCCGCCTTTTTCCATAAACTCCTTTATCAGTTTTACCTCGTTATCGGAGAGCGCCTCAATATGGGGAAGAATCAGCGCTTTGTATGAATCAAGCATGCCCTGCTGAATCTGTTCCGGAGAGATAAAGTCGTATTGATACAGAAGTTCTTCCAGCATATAGCGGATATTGTGCCTGCTATAAAAAAAGTCGCGGTAAGGACTACCGGGAATAAGTTCGTTCCTAGTAATTTCCTTGCTCCGGCACCAGGCAACCAGCATGCTTGGCTGTGAATACAGAACGGCGATAGCGCGCTTTTTCCAGTCATATTCAAGGAAGACTTTCCCAAGCCCATCCAGAAGCCTGGAATCGGAAAGCCCCTCTTTAAGCAACCTGGCCCGTTCCACCAGTCCCAGCCCGGGGACGTCAAGCAAATTAAACCATGGTTGACCGGGGTCGCCGCATGTCGCCGCGAACCAGGAGAATCCGCCATAACGATGCAGGGCAAACCACCAGGGTTGAAAGGCCGCTTGCTGTCTGGACCAGGAATAGCCGATCCAACCCCACATCCGCATATCCGGCCGGAAGCTCCGGTAACATTCATCAAAATTACGGATTGGATTATCCATGTTAATCATGGAGGTGTATTCCTGGGAAAAACCAAAGCCGGCGTTCTTTAAAAGCTTCCAGAAATCATTGCACCCCAAAGCACGCGTCCCAAGCGAGTTTGCCATGGAAACCGGCACGTCCGGATTTTGAGAATGATAACTGTCGCTGACCAGGCGAAAAGCCTCAACCCATCGGTCCACATTGTAATTTCGCCATTCGATGAATTCAGCGAAGTTTTTCCTGGCCCGCGCGTCTTTGGTCAGCACAAGCCCGATCTCGTCGAAACTCTTATAATCCGTCGAACATCTTTCATTAAATTTTTCAATAGTTCCGTATTTCTCCCGCATGCGTTTTCTGTATTCCTTCAAACTTTCAGGATGGGCGTCAATCTCGTCGGCCCCATAATAATCCGCATCTTCCGGTTCGTCACAGACCATGGTGGAAACAGGGCCATACTTACGATCCTTCTTGGCCTGTTTCTTAACACTCTCCTCCATCCTCTTCAGAACTGCCGGGTCGCTTACGCTGGGCTGGCGAATATTATTTTTAGGCGGATTCAGTTGGCCGACGAATACCCCCCCCAGACCAAGAGAAGAACCTGAGCCGAAACCATCATTAAGAAAAGAGACAAACGGGACAGGCCAAGCCAAACTTTGCGCGCGGATGCCGATCTGCTCCAGTTGATGATCAATATATGGGACTGAATCGGGGTTATTACACCCATCCGGCCATATCCCCACATTATAGTCATTTAACAATCTTGGTTTGTCCCGGTCCGGAAGATAAACCGCAAACCGCCGCGCATCCAGTTCCGTTTCCCCCGACCGGAGATAAACCCATAAACGAGCCAGCCCGGTATAGACCGCATGGAGCGAAACTTTAAAATTCACCGTTTCAGCTGCTTTAACACTCCCGGATTCAAGGATCCGGCCTGCAAAGTCTTCCAACGCCCATTCCAGTTTCATTGTCTCATCAAAATTCTTTATCTTTATCGTAAATTCCCCCTCTTCATTGCCGGCATAAAATTCCTTTGCACTTTCACATGCCGTTATCTCGGGCCCTTCATGCTTCACGGTCAGCGCGCAATAATCCAGCACGGCCCCTTTGCGGTCCATCAGCCACAAACTTAATGCATGCTGGCCGGCAAGTGTCAGGCGCGGGAGCGTAATTGACGCAAGGTTGTCTTTCACCGCCGCCGTTCCGCCGGAAACCGGTTTGCCGTTCTTGTCATCCACTTGCCATTTAAGTTGGGCATCGTTGAGGGCGCCTTGACAGTTGACGGCAGCCTTGCCATCATCCAGGGCAACCGCGCTGATGACGGCTTGCGTTTGATCCGCCGCATAGTAGATCAAACGCGCCAGCCAGGCTGAAGAATAACGCTGATGGGGAAAGGTTATATACCCGTATGAATCATTGTCTAAAAGAATTTTGAACTCGGCATTGTACCCGCCGTCTATGTCCACAACGACTATTCGGCCTTCGCCCGCTTTTGCTTCCATAATTTTGTCCGTCGGATTGTTGGTCTGCGGATAAAGCGCAATCGGCAATCCGGTTTTCAGGTAATGTGATGTTTTCACCGGCATTGGTTTGGATTTGGCCAGTAATTCTTTGAAATTGCCGAATTCGTTGCCTGTATTCGCAACAAACCCAGCGCCCGCTTCTATATTTGCAGTTATTTTTTTTACAAGTGCTTCGCCCGGTCCGCTGATGGCGACGCGGCCAACCATGTATAAACCGTACTGGTTATCATCCAGCCGCTTTCTTATCAAATCAGGGTCGGAATCCGTATAATAGGTGTCCTGATTTTTCCCAGTGGTTATTAATATATCCGGTTCAATATTGAGCCCTGAAAATATCTCCAGGTATTCGCGAGTTGTCTGTAATTTCCCCGCAATGGCCAGAACATTTAATTTTTCGCTTTTTATGCCATAGAAATTGGGCGGAATCGCAAGTTCCGAGTCTTTTATTGGTTTATTCAGTCCTGAGCGGGCATGTTTCCGGATTTCAAACGGCGATATCTTGCCCTCAAAGAGATGAATTGACGCAATATCCATGCCATCCGTGCTGGTCATGGGCCCCAGCCTGTAAAATATAAGCCTTTCCGTGCCTTCACGGGCGGTAAAAGTTTCATAATAATAACGAAAGTCCGTTGTCAAGGGACTCTCCCATACGAAAGGTTCCATTCTGAAACCCGATTTCGTTCTGCATTTGATCATTTGGCCAATCCCAAAGGTGGCATCGCCAAACCGGCGCGCCTTGAGCCGCACAGTATAAGTCTTGCCAGGCGTGAGCTTGACGTCCTGTTGCAGGGGATGGTAGACGTTGCCGGCGGCCCGAATGATCCATTCGCCCGACATGGCCATCGTTTCCTGGCGGGAGGCGTCTTTAAAAATATTCCAGCCGACGGGATGATTGTCTTCGGCCAGATCAAACTCAGGGTTCACAAGGAGGTTTATCCGTGGGGATTTATTGACTACCGTATGCGGTGTTCCCGTCGTCCGCGTCATTATTCCATCCGACCATGTTTCCGGAAGTCCGAAATTTAATATTTCCAGGGGCGCAAACGAACTGAAGGATTCTATTGTCCATTTTGATTTGTCACCAGGTGCGGCATGGTCGTTACGGCAGATATTAAAACGAATCTTCTTCTCTTCGCCGGCCGGCGGAGCGGCCATTTTCATGTCGGCAAAGGGTACGGCTAATTCTACGGTCCAGGCATTCCCTTCCAGCGCGGTTTTAACCTCTATATCGGGTTTCCACGCCGGACTTGACATCTCGCCTGTATAGATATCTCCGCCTACCGATACGGCGACCTGATAATAAGTATCTTTGCCGGGATCAGGCTGAATGAAAATTTCAAAACTTTCGCTGTCGAAAACATTTTTTCCCTTATAAACCATCAGGTTCGTGGTGGATTCGTATGCTTTCAGCCCGATATAAATGCGTTTTTCGTCAAATACAATCCTGGCCTCCGATTGATCGCGCGCAATATTCATATCTCCGGGAACGGTGAACCCCGTCAGGATATCGGCTTTTTCCCAGGCCGAATCGTTAAGCTTGCCATCCATGACGGGCGCCGCCGATACATAGCGAATGGTCGGGATCAACGGTTCGCCGGCTTGTTCGGCAGCATAACCTTGAGCAGCAAAACAAGTTAAAACCAGCAATACTGATATCGTTCCAATAATACTTCTTCTATTTCCGTTCATTTTCTTGTTCCTTTCTGAATTAGTGATTTAGTGACGAGAAAAAAACTATTTTGCCGGCGCCGTTTTAATAGGGTGTTCTTGTGTCCGGCCGGTAAATTTCCGGTTCGTTCAGGAAATTGTTGGCATAGAAAAATTCCTTGCCGCTTTCAATTTTTCTTGGCAGGCGCACGGTGGTTGTTCCGCCGGGAGCCAGTTTTGTCCAACCATTATTGATCTCCGCCACGATAGATTTTTTCGAAAGATTAAACATGACCGCTTCCTGGTCGCTGACCGAGAAAATTTTCAACCGGTATTTCTGCCCTTTCCTGCTCAATTCGTCAACCCGCGCACATTTCTCCGTGAGCACCAATATGAGCGAGCCGATCCGGTAAACAACCCGCATCTCGGCCGGGGGCACCATAAACGCGTCCGTGACAACCCCATTAATCCATAAACGGGCTGAAATACCGGCATCGGGATCGGTGTTGAGCAGATAAATCACCTCGTGACGCGCCAAGCCGTTTCCCGCGCTGTAGACTGAGTAACGGACACCGTCGGGCGCCAAGACTCTGATGGAACCTTGTTCGCCGGCCAGGACAGTACGAATCAAATCCTTTGTAAAAGGAAGCAACCCCGCCGAGGCCGGATATTCGTTGGCCAACACCAGGAAAGCCTTGCCGCGTTCAACCGTATGTTCAACCAGAAAAGGCCGCTTTTCCAGGGCTTCCCTGGTCGTGTCATTGTAATTGTCATACCCGCTCAATACTTTCGCGCCTTCAAGCCGGACTTGAGCCGGAGTAAATTCGCCGAGGAACCGCGGATCGGTTTTAATCCGCCATAAGGGAAAACGGTATGATTTCAAGGATGAATTCGCCATGCACTTGATTCCCCAGACATCCTTCCGCGCACGCCCGGTTATCGTGACCCCGAACAAGTCGGCTATCCGGCCTTGACGAAACAATTGCAGTTTATCCGTCCGACCGGTCTGCGTGCCCAGATGGGGAAGCGACATGACCAAGTGCCCACCGGAGGCAACATACGCCTTGAGCTTCTTGTAAATTACCGCGGTCATCGTGTTCCAGCCAAGAAAAAGCAGACAACGGTATTGCTTGAGAGTTTCTAAATCCGCCTCAACGGGAACGATATTATATTGGCCGTAGGGAGGTTGGCCTGAAAAATCGTTCGTTCCCTGGACATACGGATTTGTCCATTGTTCCCGGCGGTGGAATAAATCCAGAAGATCCCATCCTTGTTCGGCGGGGCCCGAAAGCCAGGCCCGGTCATGAAATTGTCCCCAGGCATAAGGATTCCAAAGTCCCGGGGCGCCGTCGCAATAACCATGGACGACTCCCAAAGTCACCTGAGGTCCATCCGCCGGACGCCCATGAATTTGCGAAAACCGATAAGTCTCCCGCAGAATTTGGCGGACGGCTTTTACGCGGGGATGATGAAATCCGTGTATTTTCCCTGATTGATCGTTCATATAACTCAGATGACCGCTTTCCGGCCAGATGAACCGCGAACCGCTTATGTAGCTGAAGAGCAGGCTTGTTTTCCAACGTTTCAGCCATAATTCGTCAAAACTGACCCCGCCGTAACAGCAAGCGATATGCGTGCCCCAAGGTTTGCAGCAGGCATTGGCGGCGCCGCGAATTGCCGCCGTCATGCGATACGGGTCGCCCGGCATCATTTCAAGGCAGAGAATGTCAATCCCGGCCTCGGCATGGTATTTAAACACAAGGCTGGAATCCACGTTAAGGAAAGGGCCGCCGCCCAGTGTTCGTTCATATTCCATGAATTGACGCAGATACCGGAGATAATTTTCCCGCGCTTCGTCAACATCATGAACGGCAGGAAGATTTACCCAGCATTTTGCGCGACGGCGGATGAGATAGGCCTTGGGCCAGTAAAGCACGCCGCCCGCCTCGCCAATCACCATCCGTCCACCATAATATTCGCCGGCGGCCGTGGTAATCTTTTCCAGGTCTTTCTTGGAATAAAATTCCCGGTGGCTTATTTTTTTATTAAATGACCGGCAGAGATCACGTGTCCCCCGATAAAGCAGTTCGTCAAAGAAAAGATAAATTTTTTTCCCCCGGCAATAACGCGCCATGGCAAACGCATCGGCTTTTACGGGAGGCAGCATGGTCAGCAGGCAATTGCCGAGCTTCAGGTCTTCAAGTAATTTTACGCCCGCTAAGCCGGGGGGCGCGCTCATGCCGATTTGGACACCTTTTCCGCTTGATATACCTTTCATGCTATCCCCTCTTAAGTTGTCATGCCACATCCTTTAAGACGTCGTTTTCATTTCCGCAGATCGAGATTGCCCCAGACAATCTGGGAAGAATTTTCGGACCGAATCGGACGGCCGGCTTCAAAAGCGTCGTCAAGCACCAGTTCCAGCAGGCCGCCTTGCTGCACTGCAAAACCTATTTCTTCCGCACAATCGGTTCGAGAATATTTTTTGCGCCATTTGGTCCGCCCCCGAAATTTTACGCGAAGGCTGATGTTGGTTCCCGGCACGGCAAAATCCGGATGAAGGCCGGCTTGACAACGGAAAAACCGATAAACGCCGGCCGGCAACAGCCAAACCAGGCGATAGCCGAGAATATGTGTTCCGGTGGCCAGTCCGGAAGTAACATCTTGAATCTTACCGCCACGGCCCGCGGCTATTCTAAGACGAAGCGGCGTCTTTTGATTGTCCGGCGTCAGAGCGTATCCGCGGGCCACCGGCGAAAAAGCATAGGGAGCTGACATCAAAGCGGGCGCATCAAGCGGAGAGAAAGCAGAAATGTCCACGGTTTCCAAAACGCGCGCCTGATTCGCATCGAAACGATTATAAGCCACGCAGAAGGCCGTGAATAATATATCCGCCGATATTTTTGCGCCTTCCTTCTCGGTGGTTTGAAGCAATTCAGAAGCCTGTTTCCATTGGTTTTTCCTTGCAAAATCTATCATCTTCAATACCTGCCCACGGCTGTATAACATAACCTGGATATGGCGCCGGTATAATTGAAACGCGGCTTCCGCCGGGCTCATTCCCAGAAGCTGGGGGGAATAATCGTTGATTCTCAACCCTTTTTTCCTGGGTATTTGGAGCCAAAGACGCACGGCAGAATTGACCGGGTCCAGCTCATTGCCCTGATAAAACAGACTGTCCAATGCCAGCCAATGAAGACCGTGCCAATCCTCCAGACAGTGGATGCGCGTGGCCGGATCCTGATTGGCGTGAATAAAAGATCCGGCATATTTTGCGGCGCTGACCACGTCGTTCTTCCGGAGGGCTTTTTTAATAGCCAAAAAAAAGTATTCCGATCCGCGGACAAAAAAACGATAGTTGTCTTCAATGGAAACTTCATGACGCTGGCAAAGATGGGCGCCTCGTTTCCGGCTTTCCAGCATCCAATAGTGATATTGCCTTCCATTTTCAACATATTGCCATGGCAGTGCCTCCTTGCTGTCCGCGGAGGATGGCCACGCACACGCGGCCATGTCAACGTAACCACAATAACGGGATATCAATGAATCTTTTTGAGACCGCAAGATTGCCTGCTGCCATGCGGGCAAAGCATCAATGGCCGCGCGGGTCATTTCGCTATGATCGGTGTTTGCCGGTATTCTTAATGCATGTTTCACGACTTCTTCCCCACATTATATATATCCAATATTTTACTTGATTGTTATGTTATGTTTTTTCATCATGAAGGTGCAACGGGATTTTTGAACCTTTTTTTTGGACTTTTGTATGCCTATTACTTATAATGAAACCTATCGGCCGGCGGCGGTGCCGGCCAACAATCTGCCGTTTGGCGTGAAGAGCGCCGGCCATTATAAAATCAAGCCTCCCTTTGTCAGCCACGATTATCCGGCCAAGGTTATTCATTTATTCTGGTGTATTCGCGGTTCCGGGATAATGGAATTTGACGGCCGGCACCGCGCGCTTAAACGGCATCAAATCGCAATCTGTTATCCCAATATGCGCCACTACTATTATGCCAATAGTAAATATTGGGAATTATATTGGCTGACGATAGACGGTCCGTTGGGAGTTTCCCTACTGGCCGCCTTCGGACTGGAGGCCGGCATTTATTCCGCCGGGGCAGTCCCCATTGAACTGTTCCAGAACTTGCTTCGGCTCGTTCCTCGGCCCACGAAACAGGCCGAGCATAAGGCCTGCGTGACCGCCTTTATGATTCTCTCGCGCGCAGCAGACTCCTGCGCCGATCAAACGGATGATTTGGTGAATACTGCCGTTGAGCGCATGCATAAGCAATTCGTCTTGCCGGAGTTAAGCGTCAAAACATTGTCTGCTTCGCTCGGCATCCGGCGTACCGTTCTATCCACTCGATTCCATAACGCGATGGGAATACCGCCGGGCGCCTATATTGATCGGTTGCGCATTCAGCGCGCGTTGTCTTTACTGAAACGCACACGCCTGTCAATCGCCGTGGTCGCAAGCCGGTGTGGATACGCGGATGCATTCTATTTTTCGCGGGTCATTCGACGCGCCACCGGCCGTTCGCCGCTTCAATTCCGCAAATATGACCAGACGGCCAAACATGGAAGGCAGGGGCATTCCCGACCATAGGAAAGAATGTGGTCGTCATTGCTTCCGAGTTTGTCGGCAATGTGCAAGGCCTGGCGGATAACCAAAGCGGCATCAATGCCGGACTCGTTCGCATGACCGGTGTCAAGGGGCCGAAAGAGAAGGCATGCCCATCACCGCATAATCCGCCGGCAGGCTGAATACGGCATCGGCCAGCGGCGCTTTCGAGAGGCTTTGGAGCTCCGTCCGGCTGGTCACCGGTTTAGCATTCGTCAACACGGTGGATTCGGACCGCACGATGAGACCCTTCATGGCGGCCAAGCCCCCGAAGCTGGTCGCCTTGAAGGCATCCTGCGCATAGGCGCGGAAAGGTTCCATCTCCGAGGCTTCCGACGCGTTGGCCATCCAGCATCGGATCGTCGTGCCATCGCCCGATGAGCCGGCATATTCTTCGCAGGTGTATCCGTTAATCTTCTGAATTTTACCGGTTTTTTGAATGGTTGATTTATCCTGGCCGGTAGCCGCCCCCGGCGCCGATAGAGCCAGCATGCTTTGCATGAACTCCAGCGGCATGACCATGACTTGTTTCTGCTTGTGGTCCAGGAAGAACATTTTTTGGGCCTTTAAGTCAACAATGGAGGAAATGGGCATCCCCGAAAAATCAATGCGTGCTTTCGCCCCCTTTATTTTCATGGTCATCGTGGAACCTTTGCCCCCCTCCGTGGGCATGGCGCTGGTTTCCAGGTTCTGAACCACCGTCAGATCCGCCCACGCCGCGCTCATCCATAATACCATCGAACAACCGATCCAAATGATTTTCATTTTGTTATTTCTTTCTTGTGTTTCTTGCCTTCAGCCTACAGCCTACAGCCTTCAGTCAAACCGTCTTCAATAACTCTAACCGCAACATATTGAGCGCTGCCTTCGCCGCGCGTTCCCGCACCATGGCCCGGTCACCCGCCAATAACAGCCGCTCCGCCGCCACGGTGGCTTGACCGCCCACGCGTTTGCCCAAACCGACCCAGACAGTGCCCACCGGTTTATCCGCTGAGCCACCCCCGGGCCCGGCCACCCCGGTCAGCGCCAGGGCATAATCGCCCGCCGAGCGCTGCAAAGCCTCCGCTGCCATGCGCCGCACGACCGCTTCGCTAACCGCGCCTTCCCGGACAATGAGCTCGGACGGAATACCCAA
>Ga0247841_10006989_pt1 | contig 17032 bp, 17 predicted proteins | sample LaCruzMarch2015__2_FD_192410 | JGI IMG/M metagenome (GOLD analysis project Ga0247841, IMG submission 192410) | Freshwater microbial communities from meromictic Lake La Cruz, Castile-La Mancha, Spain - LaCruzMarch2015_18m | ecosystem: Environmental > Aquatic > Freshwater > Lake | place: Spain... | reverse complement strand
TGAATCCTTATCAGAATAGAAAGCAGTTCCATCAATTTCTTTTCCAGAAAGAGCTCCAGCTTTTGCTGCAATTGTTTCAAACATGTGTCCAATTGTCATTCTTGAAGGAATTGAATGTGGATTTAATATAAAGTCAGGTTTTATTCCTGATGATGTAAAAGGCATATCCTCTTCATTAATAACTGCACCAACAACACCCTTCTGTCCGTGGTGTGAAGAGAATTTATCTCCAACTTGTGGAATCATTGTTGATCTAACCTTAATCTTACAAAGCTTAACTCCAGATAAAGTTAATGTAACAAGAACCTTATCAACGTGTCCATTTAAGTGCTTTCTAGCAGTTACAGATGATTCACGTCTGTCTTCTGAAACAACACCGAACTCAGATATTTCTTCAACAAATCTTGGAGGTGATGTCATTCCTATTACAACTCCACCTTCAGGAACATATGTTTCAATATTTGCAATTCCATCTTCACCTAAATTTTTATAAGCGTCATCTCCTCTAAAACCTATTGTTGTTTCTCCAGGTATTTTAAAATCATCAGCTTGTCCTGATGGATATCTATTTTCTTGAGCTGAATATGATCTATAATAAGATGATCTACCAAGTCCTCTTTCAACTGCTCCTTTATTCATAATTAAAGCATCAATCATATTATATCCTCTATAAGGCATGATTGCAACAATTGAATTTTGAATCATTGGTCTTCTATCAATATTTAACATTTTTTCTGTTCTTGTTGTTACAAGTGGTTTTTGTGGATAATAAAGAACATGCATTTCTGTATCAAATCTATGCTTGTAATTAACAGCAGGTATTCCAACAGCTTGCTTGAAAATCTTAGCACCGAAAATAGCTTTTCCAGCCATGTTGTGGTGTGCAAATGGAATCATTGATGTAATTATTGAAAAGATTGCAGTTCCTGAAATTTCAAGATGTGTATGATCAGGAGTAATATCCTTATCATCAAGTGCAACATATGCATTTTCTTCTTCTTCAGCATCAAGGTATTCAATTATTCCTTTCTTAACAAGTTCTGGCCATAATACTTTTTTATTTTTAACGTCTTCTAAAACTTCTTTAGTTAATTTTGATTTACTATTTTCAACAATTATTAATGGTCTTTGTACTCTTCCACCATCTGTGTTTATGTACATTTCATTTGTTTCTTCTCTAAAAGCTATATTGATTTGAGAATCAATCATTCCTGACCTTCTCTTTCCAATTAGCTCCTTTCTAAGCTTAGAAGGGTTATTGTGGAAACCAACAAGTCCACCATTAACATAAATCTTACATTTTGATTGTGCCATAATCTTTTCACTTTCTTTAAATTATTTATTTATCAAGTTCTAAAACATCTAAATATTCTGAAATTAATTTTGGATTAACATCCATAGTTACTCTTGCCATTAAACTTAAGTTCTTTGAGAGTCCACAGTTAGGTCCATCAGGAGTTTCAACAGGACAAAGTCTACCCCAATGAGTTCCATGAACATCACGTGCTTCATATAATTCTCTTTGTGAATCAAGAGTTGATTTAACCTTTCTCATGTTTGTTAAAGATGCAACATAGTTAACTCTATCCATGAATGCACAAACACCAGTTATTTGTCCAACCCAAGTTCCTGTGCTTACTGCAAACTTAATTCTTTCAGTAATTGCATCAGGTCTAATAATTGTTGTAATATTTAATTTTCTGTGTCTTGAAATAGTTCTATCAATTTGGAACTTTAAATCATTTATGAAATGTTTAAATGAATATCTAAACAAGTGTTCCATTAATTTACCAGCAACTTCAAGTCTCTTATTAGCATAATGATCTTTATCAGCTTGTGATCTTAAGTTATATGCTTTTTCAATAATCTTTGTTGCCATAATAATTAGGTAATGAGCTTTTGCAAGTCTATCTTTCTTATTCTGTCCAATATGTGGTAATAAGAAAGAATCTAAAACTTCTTGTGCTCTTCTAAGTCTATAATTTTGTGTTTGTGATGGAGCAACAGCTTTACCAATCTTATCAAGTGCATCATTTGTGTTTGTTGATTCAATTTTGTCTAAGTTTAATAAAACTTCATTTCTAATAACTCTTTCATCATCAAAAGCGCTTAATATTTCTTCTTGTTTTGTCATTCCAAGTGCGTTTAATAATTCAATTAAACTTAATTTTCTAGGAGATGATGGGAAAGTTACATAAAGTAAACCTTCAAGATTTCTTTCAATCTTAACTTTACCTTTGAATGCTCCTTTAACAGAAATAACTTGTGCTTTAATTAATCCTTCATCTTCGTTAAGTAAGATTCTATCAAGTGCTAGAACTTCTTGTGAGATTAATACTTTTTCAGAACCATTAACAACAAAGTATCCACCTAAATCCATTGGATCTTCTCCAACTTCAATTAATTCTTCTGTTGAAAGTCCAGATATATTACAATATTTTGATTTAACCATAATTGGAATTTCTCCAACGTATGATCTTTTTTCATCAATTAAAACATCTTTTCTATATAATCTAATATCTAAATAAATTGAACCTGAATAAGTCATATTTCTGTGTCTTGCTTCCATTGGTGTAAGTCTAACCTTTGCACTTCTATCAGCTTCAACAATTTCTGGTCTTGTAACTTCAACATTTGATAAAACAATCTTAACTTCATTATTACATTCAATAACTGATTGTTCTTCAACTATCTCTGGTACTTTTTCCTCAATAAATTGATCAAAAGATTTTAATCTTTGATTTATTGGTCCAGCATATTCGTAATATGATTCAACTAAAGCCCATTTATCCATTATTTATCACATTTAATTTAAGTAGCGTTTATTCATCAACAACTCTTCTATAATAAACAGTTTCTCCAACAAGTGGATTAAACCTTTTAATTTTAATAACATCTCCAACTTTAACTTCCATGTGTCTGATAGCAGGATCAGATATGTAAATGAAAGGAAGTTTATCTGGTTCTATTTTTTTCTTTGCAAGTTCAAGAACCTCTTCTTCGTTTAAGACATCATGAGAAGGAACATAATTATGTTTTATTTCTTCCTTAAGTCTTCTTTGTCTTCTTGTTTTTCTATAAGATGCGATTTCATCAACATCTTCTTGACCATCTTCTCTTGGTTCTTTAATTTTAATTTTATTTCCTTGACCTTTTATTCTGCCCATGAAGTAAACACTTCCTTTTTAATTTAAGTTTATGATTTAATAATTATAATTATTTTAGAGTTATGGCTATACTTTTATGGCTGTCCTTAAATGTATTTAAGATTAAATAAAATTGCGTAATGATGGATAATGATAAGTATATTGCCAAAAACAAGAACATAAGATAATTAGAAAGCAAAACATTTAAAAAGAGTTTGTTTTTATCCCTTAAACTTTGGTTATGTAGCTTATTGGATTAGGTTTTTGTTTAAAAAGGTTGTGGTCTCTAGATTTTCTAAAAAAAAATTAGAAAGGGAAAGTAATTTAAAGCTTACTCATAACCTATATTTAGTTTATATTATATAAGTCTATATTTATATTAAAATTAAGGGTGAAAAAATATATGGAAAGAGTTCCAACTGGTGTTAAAGGATTAGATGAATTAATTCAAGGAGGTGTTCCAAAAGGAGCAACTATTCTTGTTTCTGGAGGTGCAGGTTCTGGTAAAACAATTTTAGCAACTACTTTTATTTATGAAGGTGCTAAAAAATATGGTGAACCAGGTCTACTTGTAACTGTTGAAGATAATCTTAAGAACATTGTATGGAACATGGAAAACTTTGATTGGGACATTAAATCTTTAGAACAAAAAAATCTAATGAAGATATATAGAATGCATATTGATCCAAGACAACCAATTGAACAACAAATAGATAAAGAACTTGATATTATTACATCAATGGTTAAAGATATTGGAGCAGTAAGATTAACTGTTGATTCAACAACTGCGTTTGGTGCATGGATATCTGATCCTGGTAAGCTTAGAAATTTATTATTTAGGTTCACAGATTATTTAAAAGACCTTAATTGTACAACCATGTTAACTGCAGAAACAAATGGTAGAGATTTCTCTGCATTTGGAGTTGAAGAATTCGTTGTTGATGGTATCTTCATGATGTATTTTATACCACCAAACAGATCTTTATTTATTAGAAAACTAAGAGGAACAAAACACTCACAAGCAGTTCATCCTTGTCAAATAACACCAAACGGTGTAGAGATAAATTCAAAAGATGAAGTAATGTGGGCATCAATCAAGCAATATTAATTGCTTGATAACTTTACTATTTTTTTTCAAACGTCATTGTTTCTTTGTTAAACTTATATCCTTCATTTGGAATGAACTTTAGGTTTATTCCTATCTCTTTGTATACATCTAAATAACTTTTTCTTCTTAAGGCAATATTAGTATTTGTTTCCCAAAAATGAGGAGAATATTTCGCATCTATTAACTCAGATATCTTTTTTTCAAAATAATTTGGATTAAAAAACGAAAAAGCAGTCTTATAAATATCAGTAAACTTTTTTTTGTTTTTTATCCCATAAACTATACAACCAACCGGATGTTCAGTTTTGAGATAGTTATATATTACTCCATAATTATATTTGTGTAAAAACAAAAGTTCTATATCTGAAGGAGATGGCATCAGTGCTTTTGGATGATTGTGAATATCAGTAACAAAAACATTCTTTTTTTTAAAAAATTTAACAGCTAATTTATGGAAGAAAAATTTAGGATTAATTGCTATTGCAGAAGATTCATCATGAACCAAAGTAATATTCCTTTTAATTGGTTTACGAGCATATTTATGCATAGGATATTCTTTAGATTTATCTCTAACAAAATTATCTGCTTGCTGGAAATGATTTAATTTAGATGTTGGTTTCTTTGGCATATCTTAATTCACATTAATTTTATCTAGGTCTTGGAGACATGTGTTTTCTTAATGTAGAGATTCCGAGCTTCTTTTTCTTAAATGGAAGTTTGCTATCTTTAATTACTTCTTGTCTCTTCCTAAGTTCTCTGTTTTCTTCAATCTTTTTTTTAGTAACTAATTCATTAAATAATTTTTCTTGGATTGCATCCGTATTAAATCTTGCTTCAAGTTCATTGAAATTAACATTAAGATTTCCATCTTTATAATAGTAATTATAGACATTTTTAATATAATTATCCATGATTAATTTTTGATTCCCAGAAAACATTGAAAGATTAATATGTTCTTTAAGATGAAACTGATTATTAAACTTAGCTTTAAACTTACTTATTACATTATTTTCTGTTCCATAAACATGGGTTGCACCGATAAGAACATACAAATTATCCTTAGTTGTTAAATAATTAATTATTTCTTGAGATATTGCTTTATCCATTTCTTGTATCATTTTTTGAGAATCAGCTTTTGTTTCGTATTTGTATGTTTGAACCAATTGTTTATATGTATCTATATTTCTTAATAATGGAACAATAGTAATATTATTTTTTTCACAATAATATATTACATTTAATGCTTCTTTACTAATAAGTAATTGAATTGTCTTTTTTTGTATATTAAATGGTACGCTATCAACATTTATACCATTTTTATTTTTATTAATTACCTCTTTATAAGTTTTTAATTCAAGAGGAGAGATTTCTAATCCTAAAGTTGAATTTTTCTTCATTTTTTTAAGATAATCAAGAATTGCATAATGGGCCCAAGATGTTTCAAAATGAATCCATGGAAGAAACTCAACATTTTTGTTGTAACTCATAATTAATCTGTTTTTTCTTTGGTTTTTCCTTGCAATTCAAACATTCTTCTTACTTCTTCTTCTGTTGTTGTTTCCTGATCTTCTTTATCGCTTCTAACCTTAACAAGTCTTGGAAATCTTAATGCAAGACCAGTTCCTTTATCTCTTGAGAAACAACAAGTATGCATCTCACTCTCTGTTATCTCATCATAATTTATTTCTATAATTATCTTTGGAATAACATAGTAATCTGGTTCAATTTTTGTTACTATTTCATCTAATTTCCTATCTACCTTAATGTCTGAAAGCTCTTTACCTAGCTCTAGAAGAAGTTCATCTGATAAACCAGTCCCAACCTTAGCTATTGTATAGTATTTCTGAGTTTCCTCACTATAAATACCAACAAGTAATGCTCCAAGACCCTTATCAGATCTCTTACCTTGCCCATAAAACACACCTAAAACAACAGCATCTATGGTGTCTATTGTGCCTTGATAAGACTTTTTGAACTTTATCCAAGAAAAGCCTCTACCTCCCGCTATATACTTAGAAGAAAGGTCTTTTGCTATAATTCCTTCAAGATTTTCTTTGATTCTTGAGTTAAAGAAAAATTCAAGCTCTTTCTCATTATCTGTTATTATAAGTTCAGTTGGTCTAATGATTGGAGGGATATTAAACTTATCTTCAACTATCTTTCTTCTTTCAGAGAAAGGAACATTTATCATTTCCTTTCCATTTAGATAAAGAACATCAAACACTTTTAGATGAAGAGGAAGCTCTTTTGCTTTCTCATCAATATCATACTTTCTTTTTCGTTGTATAGTTATTTGAAATGAATGATACTTGTTGTTGTCTGGATCAAATGCAATTGATTCAGAATCAATTATGAAGTCTCCTTCTATCTTTTTAATTTCTTGAACTATATCTGGAAACATTTTTGTCATATCTTCTTCATTTCTTGAAAATATTTTTACGTGCTCTCCAATTTTATGAATCTGTTGACGAAATCCATCTATCTTAGAATCAACCGCAAATTTAATTACCTTATCTTCCTTATCCTTACCAAGTCTTTCTATAATCTCAGGAAAACCACTTGCTCTTTCACAAAGAGCAGGCTTGATTGGAATAAAAGGAGTAATGCTTACGCTTTCAAGATCCTTCATTCCACCCATCTTAATTATTTTTGCAATTAATCCTAAATCAGAAACTTGATTATACTTATTTGTAATTATTTCTTTTGCAATCTTCTGCTCAACAGTTGTATCAATTAATGCAAGAGCATCAACTATTGTTGAATCTGAAAAACCAAGTCTAAATGAGATTGGAAACTTAACAACATACTTAGCTTCCTTTTGAGAAACATTAAAAAGAATTGATTCAAACAACTTAAGTTTTTTTTCAATAGTTCCTTTTCCACTAATCTCAGCAATCTTTTCAAAGGTTTCATAAACATCAATAAAGGATAGTTCTTTTGAAAATAAAGTCTTTTGTTGTTTTGTAACTTGAGTTCCTTCAAGAATTAATCCAAGATCACCAACCTTAAGAAGGTCTTCTTTGATTTTATCTTCTGACTGTCCAAGATATCTTGCAATTAAAGAAATAATAGTTGCTTCTCCAATATTTACTTCAAGTCCTTTGTATTTAGGACCAACTTTTCCTTGACAAAAATAAACAAGTTTGTTAATATTTTCTTTTTCGCAAAGCACAAATAATTCGTGAAGAATAGATGTCATAGTTAAGCGTGAAGAAGTATCTCTTACTTTATCAAAATATTCGCAAACTTTGCTAAATTCCATATAAATATAATATAGCAAAAGATTTAAAAATAAGAAAAAGAAGAGATAAGAAAAGAAAGTAAAAATAAGAATCAAACTCTTTAGATGATTCTTATGGTGCACCCAGTATTCTTAAGAATATCAGTAAATGTACTCTCACTCTTATCTAGATTCTGGGGGTGAAGATAAACTTCTTTATTATCTCTATACTTAAGATAATCTCTTGAATTAACAAAGTACATCATCTTTTGAACTGAAATTGAATTTAAATTAACTAATATTGATTTTTTTTTATCACTAGTTAAAAGAATAATATCTTTCCTGTCTCCTTGTCCAGTATAATCCTTAAGAGTCTTTACTAAATGGTTATAAAAGAAATAAGATATAGGATAATTTGTAATTGGTGGTGACTCAGTGTATGGTCCAGTTTCAAAATAAGTATAAATTTTATATTGTTGTTGCAATTCAATAGAACTTAGATTAAGTGCTTTTGAGAGAATAGTAAATTGTTCATCTTTCTTAATTGCATTATCAACTGTTCTTTGCTTTTGTTTAATTCCAAGATCAATATCCTTTTGATTTGAAAAACCAGTATGAAGAAGGGCCATTTCATCTGTTTTTTTATTAAAAGATTCATTTTCTTTAACCTTTGTAATCTCTTCCTTTAAGAGATTCATTAAATCATCTTTTTCAAATCTTTCTTCTTTTATTTGTTTAACCTTAGAACTTGCTTTTGCTATTGATTTAGGTGTTACTTGTTTCTTGCTTTCTTTTTTTATTTTTTCTTTTACCATAGATAATCATCTCTAATATGTTTTTTAACTAAAATAAAATAGTAATAAATAATACTATTAGATGAATTAATAAAGATATGGTTTAAGGAAAACTAACTTTTAATTAATTATAAATTTTTTGCAATATCTTGTAATATCTCATAACCTGCCTTCAATCTCTCCTCTCTTGTTTTTTGATCAGTTATTGCTCTTCCTATAACTAAGATACTTGATCCATCTATGATTGCATTTCCTGGAGTAAATACTCTCTTTTGATCAGCACCAGCAGGAGTATTAACACCCTTAATTCCAGGAGTAACATACATGAAATTGCTTGGCAACTTATCTTTAATTGCATAAAGATCAGCAGCAGAGCACACAATTCCATCAAGTCCAGCTTCCTGTACTAGTTTTGCAAGTCTTAATACCTGTTCATCAACCTCTCCAGATATATTTAATTGATTATTCATAATATTTTTATCAATACTCGTAAGAATAGTAACTCCAATAATTTTTGGCATGTCCCCCCCATATTTTTCAACACCTTTTTTTGCACCCTCAATAGCAGCTTTAAGCATTTCGAGTCCACCAGATGCATGAACATTAAACATATATACACCTAATTTTGTTGCAGCTTGTGCAGCGCCCTTAACAGTATTTGGAATATCATGATACTTAAGATCTAAAAATACATTTGCACCATATCCTTGAACAACCTTTACAATTTCAGGACCAAACCTTGTAAATGTTTCTTTTCCTATCTTAAATAAACCAACAACAGGACTTAATTCTTCAACTCTTGCTTTTACGTCTTCAATAGTTTCAAGTTCATCAAGTGGCAGGCAAACTTTTGTTCTTGCGATCTTTTCTATTTCGGTTAAACTAAACTCCATAATTTATTCCCCCCATTTTTATATTTTGAATACATTGACTATGTTATCATACGTTAATTTATCTATTTCATTTGTTGATAAACCTAAATTAGGTAAATAGTCTTCAACAAACTTTTTGTAAAGATATAGAGATGGAAATCCAGACATATATGGTGAAAAAAGTTTTTCTCCAATCGCGTGTGATGCATGATCACTCTCTATCCAATTAATCCTTCCCTTTAAAAGATCATCTTTTAAAGAATTAACTTCTTCTTTTTTTCTTAATGGTGGATTCATCTTATACAATAAACCATCAGCTCTTTCAAGCATATTTTCATCCCATAAGATATGATGAGGAGTTACTGCACAAGTTATCTTTAGATCTTTTTCTGAATTTATTATATTAACTGACTCTGAGCAAGACACATGACAAACATGTAATGTGCCTTTAAAATTTGCTTCTTTTGCAAAATTAATTTGATCTTTTATAGATTCAACTTCAGAAATTATTGGTCTTGAATATGCGTGTGTAATTGGTTTTTCTGAATTAAACATATTATTATCAATGAATGATTCCTTTTCACAATGCAAAGCAATAACTCCTTTGTAATTGTTTTCAGCAAGTGTTTTGTAAATAAATTTCTGCTTATCTTCAGAAACAATTTCTAAATTCCCAACAGATTTACCTGCAAATAATTTGATTCCAATAACTTCACTATATTCTTCTGTAACTTTTACTGCTTCTTGAAGTTGTATAGAGTTTGAAGTTGCTCCAATGTATAGATGATATCTATCTCTTGCTTCTTGTGGAACAAGCTTTAATCTTTCAATAACATCTTTCTCACTAATGATTGGAGGAGAAGTATTTGGCATATCAAATATCTTGTCAACTCCTTGCTCATCACAAATCTTAAAGATATGTTTAATAGTATCTTTATAGTTCTGATCTCCATCTCTACAATGAACATGTGGATCTATTCTCATAATATTTCACCTCTTTTTAATTTTATTTTTCTATTTTTGGGAAACCATTTTTTTCTCCCCAATTAAAAGGATCTTTCCTCCAATCTGCAAGCAACTCTATTTGAATAGGAGTTAAATAATTAATTTCTTTTGCAGTTTCAAGAAGAACATCGTATGTAAGAATGGATCTTACTTTAGTTTTTTCTGAAAGAATATCAAATTCAGTTTTTGCTTTATCAAGTCCATAACTAAATATTGATAAACAATATTCTACTTCTCCTTTTGCATCTCTTACTGCTTGAACTGCTTTAGCAGAAGATCCACCTGTTGAAATAAGGTCTTCAATAACAATTACTTTTTTTCCAGCAAGATCCTTATCAGCATCAAGACCTTCTATTTGATTTTTTAATCCATGATCCTTTGGTTTATCTCTAATATAAATTAGTGGCTTATTTAATAAATCAGCTAAGATTGTTGCATGAGGAATACCAGCAGTTGATGTTCCTGCAATAACATCGAATTCAATATTTTCTTTATCTATAATTTCTTTAAATCCGTTTACAACAAGGCCTCTATATTCTGGATAATATAGTAACATTCTATTATCATTGTATATTGGCATTCTATAACCTGATGCCCAAGTAAATGGATCATTTGGTCTTAGCTTAATTGAACCTATACTTAATGATATTTTTGCAATTTCTTTTCCATAACTCATATTTATTCCTCCTTTTATTTTACATTGAAATTATATTCTTCAGATTCATCGGATTTTTCTTTGAGCTTGCCTCTAAAATCATCTAGGCTCTTATAACCTTTCTTTTGCATAATCTCCTTTAATTCATTTGCGATTCTATTAAATGAATTTGGGCCTTCCTTTGCGTATGTTGTTGCAATTTGAACCATGTCTGCTCCTGCTAAAATATATTCAAACACATCAGTTCCAGTTGTAATTCCACCACACCCAATTATCTTAACTTTATTATTTAGAAGTTGATAGAAACTAAACACATTTCCTAAAGCAATTGGTTTAATGAAATCTCCACCAAGCCCACCTAACCCTTTCTTTGGTTTAATCACTGCTTCTTCTTTTTCTGGATCGATGACTAAGCAATTACCAACTGAATTAATTAGAACTGCAAAATCAATTTTTGTATCTATTAGGATATCAGCAATTTGTTTTTGATGAACTAAATCAAGATATGGTGGCAACTTAACAGCAATTGGTTTGTTTGTTAGTTTTCTAGCTGCTTCTAGAACCTCTCTTGAATATTCAAAATTGTATCCTGCTTGCGGTTTTCCAATTATGTTAGGACAAGATAGATTTAGTTCTAGAATATCTGCTCCTTTGCTATCAAATTCTTGCATCATTTCAAGATAATCAGACTTAGAAAAACCAGAGATACTCGCAATAATTGGTTTATTATATTGTTTAAGATTTGGAACCATTGCGGCAAGTTCTTTGTAGCCTGGATTTGGCAATCCCATAGAATTTATGGATAAATGATTGCTCTCAAAATATCTTGGTTTTACGTTTCCTTCTCTAGGTTCAATTGTTGCTGATTTAATAACAATCGCGCCTGCAGCATCAGATTTACCTATTCCAGATAACTCTTCAAAAGTAGTACAACAGGGTCCTGATGCATTCATTAAACTGGTTTTAAAATTCGTGGATTTATATTGATAATCTATTTCTATCATTCAACCCTTACAATTTATGTTCCAATATATTTAAAAAGATTACTCTTGATAAGAGTCTTTAGAACTAATAACTTTTACCAACATACACCATGCAGTTTGCTTTCTTTCCACAAACTACGCATATTGCATCTTCTTCTGGAATATCTTCATAATCCATTCTTGTTCCTCTAACTTCTCCACCCTTGGTGTCTGTCTTTATATCATCAGCACAAGCTTTTCCATCCATATCAATTGAGCATAATGGAACTCTTGCTACCTGATCCTTTTCAAGAACTTCTCTTAAATCATCATATGTTGTAACTGTAACTATTTTTTCTTCAAAGGTTCTATCTGCTTGTTCTCTTAAGTTTATAATAAAATCTTGCTTAATCTTTTTAATCTCATCATAAATATCTGCAAATGAAACTTTATATTTTTCATTAAGATCACGTCTGAAAAGAGTAACAACTCCTTCAAATATATCTTTAGGACCAACCTCAATTCTTACAGGAACTCCTTTCATTTCATAGAAAGTAAATCTTTCTTTTGGAGACTTTTCTTTTTGATCATCAATCTTAACCTTATATCCTAATTTATCTAAGCTTTCTGCAATCTCAATACAAAGCTTTTCAACTTTCTCAGTATCTTCTCCCTTGAAATAAAGAGGAGTAATAATTACTTGTATTGGTGCTAAATCAAAAGGAATTCTAAGTCCTAGCTTATCTCCATGAACACAAATCATTCCACCATATATTCTTGAAATTCCTGGACCATAACAAGTTCCATAAGCATACTTAACTTGCTCATCCTTATCTTTAAACTTAACATCAAATGTTTTAGTAAACTTATCTCCTAAGAGATGAGTTGATGGTAATTGTAGAACCTTACCATTTTGTAAAATTGCATCAGCAGCATATGTGTTTATTGCTCCAGGAAACTTATCCCATTGAGGTCTCTTAAAAAATATAAATGGAATTCCAAATTCTTGATGTAACATTTCTTCAGTTATTTGCATGTCTTCAAGAACTTGTTCTTCAGCGTCTTCAATGGTTTCAAATAAATTATGTGTTTCATACCAATAAAATTCTCTACCTCTAATAAAAGGTTTAGTTGCTTTAGAATCATATCTAAAAACATTTGCTCTTTGATATGTTTTCATTGGAAGATCTTTATAACTTTGTAACCAATATTTAAACATAAAATAAAATGCAGTTTCAGATGTTGGTCTTAATGCGTACTTATTTTCAAATTTTTCAGAACCATGCTCAGTTACCCAAAATACTTCTGGAGTAAATCCTTCAACATGCTCAGCTTCCTTTAAAAAATTTTCTTCAGGAATAAGAGCTGGCATAATCAATTGTTGGTGTCCAGTTTCGTTTAATTTATCTTCATAAGATCTAAACATCAAGCTAATAGAATGAACAGACCAAGGTCTAAACACAACAAACCCTTTGATATTATATCTTTGATCAGCAAGTTCTGCTTTTACGATAATATCATTAAACCATTCATTAAGGTCTTCTATTTTATATTCTTCGCTTGATACCATAATTGATTTCCTTTCTGTTTTACTATATTTTATTATATATAGACAATATATTATATTCAGCTAATTATTTAAAAATTGATTGGTTAGTCTTAAATTTAAAGCCCAGCAGCATGCATCTTATAATTATGCCATACATCAGATAATGTTTTCATATTTATAGTAAACTCTTTTTCAAGTTCTAAATATTTAATAATTAGTTTATCCCTATTTGTTGCTTTTGCTTCTTTTATTTTGGTGAGCATTGATTGCATCGCACTTGTTTCCTCTCTTAATTTTTTAAGATAAGAAAAATAATCATCTAAGATCTGTTTTTTAATTGGGCTTAATTTTTCATAAGCTCCAATAGGGATAACATATCGCTTATTATAAAGTTCATCTAACTGAAATAAGTATTTCTGATGATTTGAAAGTATCATCTTTTGTTTATCAATAAATGAAGGCGTATGTAATTCTTTTATTCTATGTTCAAGTGCAATTTTAAGTTTTTCTTTTTTAGAACTAGTAAATATTTTAAATCCACCTTTTTTTGCTGCTTCTTTTATTCTTTCAGGGCTAATTCCTTTATATTTAGTAGGCTTTGGCATATCATCAACCATTACAAAAGATTATTTGTGTTCCACAAACTTAAGATTAAATCTTGGTGCAAACTCATTTAAAAACTTTGGATTTGAAAGAATAGAATACTTAGCTCTAAAATCACAGTATTTATCTATAAACTTTTGTTTTCTACTTTCAAGTTTATTACTTTTAAGTTCAATTACTTGATGAATTTCATTTACATCTTGAGAACTACGTGCAAGTCTTAATTCCTTTGGGCCTACATTATAAATATAGTTTAAATCATTTTCAAGACTATTTATTGTTTTTAAAAGATCAGCGCCTTCTCTTTTATATACAAATAATAATCTATAAAGAGCTTTATTTTCTTTGTTTTTTAGAATAAGATTATTTTCAACTTCTTTCTTTATATTGTCAATTAAATGTTCTTGTAATAAATTTAATTTTCTTGTTAAATCTGTCTTAACATCATCCATAAAATTTTTCCCAAAATTTATTTCTGGATGAATATTTGGGTTTGTATCATATTTATTATATCTTCTTTTTAATTCATCAAATACTTTTTGCTTTGATTTTAAAAATTCTTCTTTATTTGTATATTTACTAAATTGCTTTTCTCTTAAACTTTTAAAGTTACTTTTTTTAAGTCTAATCACAGGTAATTCAATCTTACGTTCTCCATTAAATAAACTTAATTGAGATTTATTTACTCTAGGAGATTTCTTTTTTGGCATATTTTTACCATTCCATTTAAAATAAAGAGTGAGGCTGCCCCGATTTGAACGGGGGTCGTAAGCTCCCAAAGCTTAAATGCTAACCACTACACTACAGCCCCTTATTTATATATTATATATGTTAGAATATATATATAAATCTATTTGCTTCAGTATTACAAAATTAAATTAAATATCTGATTTATTAAAATAAGATAATATTTATAAATCTATTTAATTACCTAATATTTATTATATAAGGAGGAATAAATAATGAACAAATTAAATTTGACAATACTAGTTATTATTGCATTAATTATTGGTTTTATTGCTGGATGGTTAATATTCGGTATGAAATCAACAACAGGAAATGCAAAAAATATACTTGCAAATACAACACTTATAGAACCAGACCTTGCTGGTAATCAATGTTCACCAGTTCCACACACTTGTAAGTGTACTGGTTTTGGGCTAACAGGAACATGTTCAACAAGTACTTGCAGTTATGGACCTGATGGTGAATTAAGAGGTTTTAACTGTAATTGTTGTAGTAAATCAGCAGATTAAGTAATTTCATAAATTACTTATCTTTTTCTTTTTTTATTTAAAATTATGAATTCCATTCATTCCAATATTTATTAAAATAATCTATATATTCTTTTGCAAGCAATTCATCATAAATAAATACTAGAGATTCATCATTTCTTGTTGTTCCATTAACAGATAAGTTCATAGAACCAGTAATAACTATCTTATTATCAATTACACAAAACTTATTGTGCATGTTTTGTGGGTTCTGATCTATAAGAACAGGCACACCTTTATCCTTAAGCTTTGTATATTCTGAATATTCGCTTTCTTGGGTAGTTTCAAATATAAGTCTCTTTGCTATGTTCTTTGCAATGATTGCATCTCCTGCTTCATCAAGAGTAAAAGAAAAGAACATACATTCAATTGAAAGATTAGAATCATTTATCATAGATATTACATGTTCTGCACAATTATCTTCTGGGCAAAAATAAAATTCTCCATCTCCTATCTTATTTATTTCAGTTTCTTGATTAATTGATGGACTAAAAATGCCTGTAAAGAAATAATCTATCTTCTTTGTGTAAAAATCCGCAACTTCTTTATCATTAATTATTAAAACATTATTATTATTTCTTCTTGAATCATTGAGAGTAAAATTCATTGATCCAACCCACACAGTCTTATTATCAATTACACAAAACTTATTGTGCATAATTGGATTGCTTTCTGGAGATAAAATTACTTCTGCACCTCCTGCTTTTAACGCACCAATCTTTGATGCTTTTTGGGATGCTTGCTCAAAGTCACTAACAAATCTTACAGGAACACCTGATTTATTTTTATCAACAAGTGCATCAGAGATACTTGATACATCAATATCATAAACTGAACAATCAATTGATTTCTTTGCTGAACTAATCAATTCAACAAGCTTTAATGAACAATCATCTTCTGGGCAGAAGATAACTTTAATATCTAAATTTCTATCAGGAGAACCATAAAAATATCTTCTTTCAAGATCAGAATAAACTGAGTTTTTATCAATTTTTATTTCTGGAGTTCCAATTTCTTTATTTGCATCAGAAAGAAGATTATTTGCATCTTCTTTAAGTCCATTAATATCTGATTTAACTTGATCAATTGTTGTATTTGGATCAGGATATACAAAAACAACTATAATTATTCCAATTATAATACAAAGAAGAACAACCATAACAAGTGTATCTAAATCCATAATTTTTCTTTATCCAATCTTTGTTTACTTTCTAAGTTCAATTTCAAATATATCAATTATTCTTTCAGTATCAAGGTCTCTTAATGAAACTCTATTATTTACTTTTCTTACAAACTCTAAGTTAAAAGAAGGATAAGACCCAACTAATCTTCTTAACTTATCATATTGCTTTAATGTTACTTCTTTATTGTGCCTATGTGTTAACTCAGTGAAGATTTCATGAAATCTTTCACTTTTTTCAAAGATTTCTTTATCTCTTTCTCTTACTCTAACTTCTCTTGGTTTAAATAAATCCTTAAATCCCATAACTCATTTCACCTTTCTTTAAATTAATTAAACTTACCTTGGAAGAGAGGATTTCCTCCACCTTTAATTTCTTTTCCAAGTCTTTTTTCAAGTTCCTTCTTGATTACATCAATTGATTCTTTTGAAGATGATCCTTTCCAAATGAAAACATTTCCATTATTGTTATATATTGCAATTATTTTATCTTTTGATTTTTCATTAGTTTGAACTTGCTTGAATACTTTTAATATTTCTGCAGTATCTAGATTAAATTTAGCAATTACTGTTTTATCATGAGTGTTTACAATATTATCAAGCTCATATTCAGCTATTCTGTGCTTTAAAGAATCAATTTCTTTTCTTTGTTCCTTCCATTCCT
>Ga0247841_10006986_pt1 | contig 17038 bp, 6 predicted proteins | sample LaCruzMarch2015__2_FD_192410 | JGI IMG/M metagenome (GOLD analysis project Ga0247841, IMG submission 192410) | Freshwater microbial communities from meromictic Lake La Cruz, Castile-La Mancha, Spain - LaCruzMarch2015_18m | ecosystem: Environmental > Aquatic > Freshwater > Lake | place: Spain... | reverse complement strand
ATCAGGCGATTGTCTGGGGCTCCATGGACAAGGGGCAAAGCACCATTGACCAAGAACTGGATGGCGACCGTGCGGTCAGCCATCTGACACGCCAGTCGATTTCGAAGGATGCGACCTTCCTGAAGATTCGCATCGAAACGGGACGTACCCATCAGATTCGCCGCCATCTGGCGTCGATACGTCATCCCGTCCTCGGCGACCGCGACCATGGTGTCAAGTATGCTCGCGATCCACGTCTCCTGACGATCCCCCGCCAAATGCTTCATGCGTGCGAGATCGAGATGCCGCATCCCATGATGCTCGGTAAGACGCTGAAAGCACATAGCCCTCTGCCAGCAGACTTCAGGCGCTGCCTAAAGCTGTTCGATATGGGCAAGTAGTCCATCTACTGAATAAACTTCATGATTTTCAGCCAAGAGATGCAATTGGCTGACCAGTTCTTGGTGCCTTCGAATAGTTCGTTCACTTTTTCCCGAAATATTTTTCGAATAGTTCTTTAGAACTATATTAAAACAGACGCTAAATATGATATATTACCAGTTGAGATGGGGAATCTAGAGGTTTAGACTAAAAAATAGCTATCGTTTATGCGATGGTTTTAATATTGAGTGGCGAGAATGTATTTGCCACTGACGGAACGAATGGAATGTTATGAATACAGGGATAAAAACGTACATTGTTTGTTTGCTGTCGTTGGTTGTTTCACCTAATCAGTCTATGTGCAGTGAGGATGACGTTGCTGTACAGACGGCCAAACTGGCTATTGAATTGGGGGCGCCTTTTGCAGATAACGCGATCCTGCAGCAGGGAATGAAAGTGCCGGTGTGGGGGTGGTCCAAACCCAAGACCGAGGTTACGGTTGAGTTCAAAGGTCAAAAGAAGACTGTCCAGGCAGGCGACAATCAAATCCCGTCTTCGCCTGACGGTTTCGTCGTGGCACGATGGATGGTGGAGCTTGATCCGCTCAAGGCGAGTTTTGATCCAGCGGAAATGATCATTACCGAGAGCACAGGTGCCAAAGTTGTGCTGACCAACCTCCTTGTCGGGGAAGTATGGCTCGCCTCGGGCCAGTCGAACATGAACCGGCCGGTTAATAAAACAGACTGTGGCCAACTGGGGTCGCCGGCTAGAGCTGGGCTTGCCCCGATCAGGCAATGCAACGTGGCGTCTTCTCCTGCTCTGCACCCGATCGAGCGTGTCAGGGGCGTGTGGAAGAGTGACCGGATGTTTTTGAATGCCATTTCGTATGCCTTTGCACACAAACTGCTTGAGGAGCTGGATGTGCCGATCGGTATCGTACATTGCGCGGTGGGTGAGACTTCGATCAGGACGTGGGTCCCACGTTCGGGCTTTGCTGGGGGACAGGATGCGTATACAAAAGAAATCTATCAGGATCTCCTGAAGACCGATCCATCCACACCGGAACATCAACGAGCATGGGGCGATTATTACAAGAGTATTGAAGACGTCCTAGCAAATAATAAAGAGTTAGTTGCGCAGGGCAAAGAGGCGCAGCGTATTTCGGGGCAACCTGGCAATCTCGGTAGCACGCGAGATGACACCTGGATGTTCAACGGCATGATGCATCCGATGACTCCGTATGCCATACGCGGCGCCCTTTGGAATCAGGGCTATCACAGTATGTATGAAGGCATTGTGTACTATAACAACCTGCACAGTCTGGTGAGCGGCTGGCGTAAGGAGTGGAATCGGCCCGATCTGCCAGTCTATTTCCATCAGTTCTACACGCCGGGCGATGGAGATCTGTGTCCCAGCCTCGCGCCGGTGGCGGAAATGCGCCTAGGTACATGGCTGGCGAGAGATATTCCGAATGCGGATATGGTCATCCAGATCGATATTGGAGGAGAAGTTCATTACAAGAATAAAGCACTTCCCGGACTGCGCTTTGCGAATATGGCATTGAAGAAGCAGTATCCTTCGACACTGCTGAAAAACGGCAAGAAGGCGGCAGATCTTGTGGTTCATGGTCCGATGTTCAAGTCATACAAGGTTGAGGGTGACGCGGTGGTCGTGGAATTCGAGCACGCAGAGGGCGGGCTTGTGGTTGCCGAGACGGGAACGAAGAGAGCGGCAATGGCTGAGCCTACAATCATTGCAACCGGGGAGAACAAGGTAAAGCTCTTCTATCTTGCTGGTGAAGATAGGGTATGGCATCCTGCTAACATGAAGATTATCGGCGAGAAAGTGATTGTCACCTCGCCGAGTGTTTCGAAGCCGCGCGGTATTTCCTATGCAACTGGCGGTGTGGCCTGGCAGCCTAACCTGTACAATCGGGCGCTTCTGCCGACTGCGCCATTTATCTATTATGACAACAAGCTGGTGACCAGCAAAGACTGGCCTGGTTCCGTGCTGAAGATTGCCGGTGAGAAGGACGAAGTCCCTGAAGCATTGAATAAAACACTCCAGTTTCGCAACCTGCCCCTTCTGAGTGGGCAGTTCAGGGAAAATGCCATTTTTCAAGCGGATGTGCCTGTCACCATCTGGGGTGCTGTTCGTGCAAATGGGGTGCGGCAGGACGAACCGGAAAAAGGCGACTGCAAGGTGATCTTCGAATTTGCTGACATCAAGAAGACCATTGATGTGACGCCGGAGATGAGGGAATGGCAGGTTGTGTTGCCCCCCATGAAAGCCGGCAGTGGTCCACATACGCTTAAGGTGGCCTTCACCGTGGATGGAGAGGTCGTGCATAGCAGGGTTTGCCCCAACATCATTTATGGTGATGTTTTTTATGTGGCGGCTCCGAACAGCGGGAAACAGAAAAAGACAAAATCAGTGATTCCCGAGGCAGTGCCTTCAGGCCAGATTGTGCGGATGATGCTGAATAAGTCGAAGCGTTCCGCCCAGGATATCCCATTCCGTTACACGGTCTCAGTCTCGACGAAGAGCAACACCTCTAATTCGTCGATTTGGGAGGATGCAAGTGGTGTGCCCGGAAGCCTAGGTCATGCCATCGCGGCAAAGACGAAACGGCCGGTCGGCATTATTTTCATGCAGGCAAAAGGCGATAATCCTCCGCTCAAAGACTGGATGCCCGTTGAAGCGCTCAAGCAGGTTCCCGGTCTAATGGAGGACTACAAACAGCTGGCCAGTATTCAGCCTGGGAACGAACATTATGATGCCAATGTCCGTCGATATATTTCGGACTGGAAGCGTTACTGGAGTACGTATATTCCGGAGATGATCGCAACGGGAAGCATGCCAGTTGGTGCGCCCTGGGGCGTGGCATATCCGGCGCTCGATGCAGGTGTCACCACCTCGGCATCCACAACGTGGAATGTCTCTACCCTCTCGTTTACCCCAGCAAGCCTGAAGGGAGTCATCTTCATGAGCTATCCGGAGCTTTTCAGAGAAGGCAAAGGCATAACCTTTGGCTCGGAATTAACAGCACTGGCCAATGGATGGAAAGCGCGTTTCGGCGATCCAGCCCCGCACTTCTTCTATAGTGTGCCATCCAAAAAGCTCGTGCCAGAATATACGAGGCCTCTGGAGATCAGTGGCAAAAATACCTCCATCGAGCTCGACCAATGGGACGATATTACGCCACTAATCAACTCGATCAATATGGAGCTATCAAAATAGAGCTGTTGTAAAGAAAGTTAACGTTAGGATAAATATGAAAATCGTTCAGAAAATATCCAGAAGCAGTGCAGTTCTCATCGCGGGGTTTGCAATGATGGCGCAGGGCCTGCTTGGAGGATCTGCAACGGAGTTAACCTCGGCCCATAGTAATGGTAAGGGTGTGACCGGGAGACAAAAACCACTGAAAGTTTTTGTCCTGGCTGGCGACCAGAATGTGTTGGGCCAGGGCGTCATTGAGGGGCAAACCGACGGAGGGCATGAGGGCTTCTATACTGAAGCCACGCCAGCAAAAGAAGAACGCAAGAATCATGTAAATGTGTCGGTCTACGAGGGTGCCTTTTCGCCGGAAGCCAACTACGAAAAACTGAAACCGGTGTCAACTGGAGTTGTCGAAGTTGGCGAGCAGCGCTGGCAATACAAGAAACCCAAGGGAACCGGCAAGGAATTGATTCCCTATACGCCGTTTCCCGCGCTTTCCCAAAAAGATGGCTACACGACCCTCGTGTGTGGCTATATCACGGTGCCGTTTACTGGAAAATACGCGTTCCTCCCTGGCAAAGACGAGGCATCCTTTAATATGACCACGCTGGGCGACCGGGAGGTCTATCGCAAGGATATCGGCAAGACTAACGCTGTTATCACTCCGGTTGAACTCAAATTGGGACAACGGACTGCATTCCGGACAATCTTTTTCGGTAAGCCAGGACATGACTACCGCCTGCCGCTCTTTAACAGGCCAGGTTGCTTGGAGACCCTTGTTGAGGAAGTGCCAAAATACGCTTTTCTGAAGGACACGTCCGGAGGCTGGGTGAAAAGGGATGATGTGGTTCTGTATGACCTTCATCCCATCCATAACAACACGAAAACAGCAGGTCACCTCCTCCAGGTCGGGGATGTTTCCTACGGCGGGGAGGCTTTCCGTAATGCCATTGGGCCGGAACTGATGTTGGGCCATGTTCTTGGAAATGCCCTGGATGAGCCTGTTCTGGTTGTGCGCTATGCGACCCATGGGCCGCGTTCCTTGGGGCACGACTTCTTGCCACCGTCCAGCGGAGGCAAGGCAGATCTCGATGGAAGTTGGGATGTTATCCATTTCAACTGGGGGGTGTGGGATGCCCAGTTTCGAGAGAAGAGTTTTAAGTTTTACGAAGGTGATGGCAAGCATCCGACGTCCTATTCAGACTGGGAGACGAATCTGCGAACACTGGTGGCGCGTTTGAAGAAGACAGGCGCGACGTTGATATGGGCCAATGTGACACCGGTATGGCCGGGTGATCAGGGCAAACCACCGAACGCAGACGTCAAGCAGTTCAACGCCATCGCTGAAAAGATCATGAAAGAGAACGATGTGATCATTGACGACCTTTATTCGGAAGTGCTTCGCCAAGGTCATCCAAAGAGCGACAATGTCCACAGTGTCGGCAATCTTGCGCCTAGAGTGACCAAAACTATTCTTGCAGCCCTGGATAATCGGAAGAACCCCACAAAACCCCTGCCGCGCGTGCTTCTCATCGGGGATTCTATTACTGGAAGCTACATTGCGGGTGTCACGCAGGCTCTCGATGGAAAGGCAGTGGTCAGCAAGAATGCCGGCAATGCTGAAAGCACCTGGAATGGACTAAGGAAGATAGATGCATGGGTTGATTTGAAGAATTATCTGCAAAATGGGCAGGAGTATATGGAACTGGTCAACGGCCTACATGAGGTACTGGATAAGACGGAAAAGTTCTATCCCGACTACAAGGGACAGGGCGTCGAGCTGTCGGGGCTTATCTGGTTCCAAGGGATAAGCGACAGCGGATCCGCTTCCATGACGGAAGCGTACGAGTCAAATCTGGTCAACCTGATCAAGGATCTGCGCAAGGAGTTTAAGGTGCCCGGGCTGCCAGTTGTGGTCACTGCCCTCGGGTATGGCGGCGAAAAACCGCTTCCCAATCTTCAGAAGGTCATGGTGGCGCAGTTGGCGGTCGGTAACGCTGAAAAGGTTCCGGAATTTGCAGGAAATGTGTTGAGTGTGGATACCCGGCCATTCTTACATGCTTTGGAAAAATCTCCAGGTGGCTATGCACATTTTTATTTCAATAATGCGCTGTCGTACCTGCAGATTGGCGAAGCCATGGGACGGGCCATGCTGGATCTAACGAAAAACAAAAAGAAAGACATTGATAAGTGAGCATTAACCACAAAAAGGGGATAATCATGAATGACAGGCTTATGAGGCGATTGTTGGGGTGGGGTCAGCTAAAGGGGCGTTTTACACATGGCTTCAGGATGATTGCTGTGGCCTGTGCAATCCTGTTGTCAGGACTTGCGGTTGCAGAGACGAGGCAGAAACCACTCAAGGTTTATATCCTTGCCGGACAGTCGAACATGGTTGGCATGGCGGACAAGCGGACGTTGGAGCATATCAAGTTGCTTCCTGAATCGGCCAAGGAGCTCCAGGAGCTGTTTGATGAGAAAGGCCAGCCTGTCGAGCTGGACGATGTGTGGGTTGTCTTTGATGAGCACAAAGGCAAACTCGCTCCGTGTTTTGGATCGCCTCTAAAGGGGCCAAAGATCGGGACGGAGTATGCGTTTGGTATCTACATGCACAAGGCATTGAAGGAGCCAATCTTGCTGATCAAGACTGCCTGGGGCGGAAAAAGCCTGTGTAATGACTTCAGGCCACCGAGCGCGGGTGAGTGGGTGCCGCCTCCCGGTCATCCCGACCTGATAAAAAAAGCAACACAAGAGCTTGAAAAGCTTCCGATTCCTGAGAAACTCGACCTTCCCGATAACTATGTTCCGGGGGAAGACATTATTCCGAAGTATGCCAAACGCGTCGGGGATTTCTTGGGAATCCGGCCTATGCGCGGTGTGGCGTTAGATGAAGTCAACGGTGTTTATCCGATCTATATTGCATCCGAGCCTGGGGTGGAACTCAAGGGAAGCCCTTTTCAGAAGGGTGATTTGATCATCGGTTTGAATGGACAGGGCTTGAGGGAAGATCCTATTAGTCAGTGGAGGCAAGAGTTTTACGGAGAAAAAAGCAAGGACTGGCTCCTGCGTGTCACACGTTGGCGCAAAGGGAAGATCGAAACTTTCGATTTTGACCTCAGTTATAGCCTGAAAGACGGACGTGCCGGAATTGAGACGGCTAAAGAGGAGGCAAAAGCCAATGCGGCGAAATCGCAAGAGGAAGGTAAGGAGAACAAGGGGCTCTATTACCGAATGATGATCGAGCAGGTCAAGAAGGTACTCGGTGACATTAAGAGTGTCTATCCCGCCTATGATCCGAAGCAAGGTTATGAGCTTGCCGGCTTCGTCTGGTTGCAGGGTTGGAATGATATGGTTGACGTATACACGTATCCGAACCGGGACAAACCAGGCGGCTACGATCAGTATAGCTGGCTCTTGCGGTATTTCATTAAAGACGTTAGGAAGGACCTGAATGCTCCGGCTCTGCCGTTTGTGATTGGCGCGATGGGCGTAGGTGGTTATGAAGAGCCTCCAAAGACCCGGCTGGGAAATTTCCAGCAGGCGATGGCTGCGCCCGCTACTGATCCGGAGTTCAAGGGTACTGTTGCCACCGTGCAGATGGGAAAATACTGGGACAAGCAATTGGCTGAACTGATCGACAGGAATACAGAAGTCAGCAAGAAGAAGATTGAACTTGAGACGGAGAAGGGATTAAAGGGGCAGGACCTTGAGAAAGCGTATGCGGAATACCGCGCTCAAAAGTTCACCCCATTGGAGGAGGAAATTCTCAAGAAGGGACCCTCCAACAAAGGGTTCCACTACCTAGGTAGCGGGAAGATCATGTCAGGCATAGGGAAAGGTTTTTCCGAAGCCATGCTAGAATTGCAGAAGAAGTAATAGGAGAAATGTATTTATGAAAACAACTTGGATGGCTTTGGTTGCGTTTGTGGTTGCTGTTGGCGTGCTCTCCCCTGCGAGAGCCGCTGAATTGCGATTACACAATTACTTTACCGACAACATGGTGTTACAGAGCGGAAAGCCTGTGTTGGTCAAAGGCGTTGCGGATAAAGGCGCTACAGTGACTGTCAGCTTCGCCGGACAAACGAAGACGGCAAAAGCTGAAGATGGCACATGGTCAGTTGTGCTGGATGCACTTGCGGTCTCAGATAAGCCACAGAATTTGACTGCCGTATCGTCACTTGGAAGTCTGAAATCAGAAATCAAGAATGTGCTTGTTGGCGATGTCCTGATCGTTGCGCGTCAGTCCTCCATAGACATTTCGCTTGGCCGGGATGAGGAAGGGAAGAAAGTTGCGCAGGGGGTTGAGCCCTCTCCGCTGTTGCGAATGGTTCATATCAAGGCTGCGCAGTCCAAAGATCCGCTGGAGGACTTGGACAAAAAGACGGTGACGGGCTGGGCGCAGGTTGATCAGAAAAATGCACTGACGATGTCGGCGGTGGCCTTTTATCTTGGCCGTGACCTGGCAAAGAAAGTGAGTGTGCCACTGGGTATTGTGGATCTCGAGATGGGGCCCCATTTTGGAGTGAGTTGGCTCAGCGCCACTGCGCTTAATGAGTCCGTTGAGAAGCGTGGAGGTGGAGATCTCTCCTGGTTTATCAAGTTCATGCCCCAAGATGTTGAGAAATGGGAGAGCAACAAGGCCGCAGGCAAGTTGCAATCAGGATTGTCGCCCTTGGAGCTTCCTTACTATCCCTCGGCGTGTTACAACGCAGTTGTGCATCCACTTCGTGGAATTTCCGTGAAGGGAATATTGCTACAGCTGGGCAACGATTATCCGCTGGTGACCTATTCAGCTTTGCAGGCGACGGGCAAAACCACAGATCGCGTTGCGTTAAGCTCAGCCTGGGCGCAGGGCTACTTGATCCTCAAGAATGCCAACCGGATGACACCGTATACACTGCCTTTGGTTCCAGGCGAATGGCGTCGCGCATTCGGCGAGAAGAATCTGCCGATCGGGTGGATCATGCCTCCCAGTTCCGATTATTTTGACTATGCAACTCACAACCGTGAAATCCGAGAGTTGCAACGCAGGACTGCGGCTGAAGAAGGGAACATCGGTCTGATCATGCCAGAAAACGAACATGTCCTGCTGAGCGAGCAACCGGCAGATGAAAAGCTGCTCGCCCGACGGTGCCTGAACTGGGTGTTGGGCGCGCTCTACAACGAAAAGGTTTCAGCGTCAGGGCCCGTCTTTTCCAGTATGAAAGCGAACAAGGGTGAAGTCGTCATTTCTTTCAAAGAGGGCACGGCCGAAGGGCTTAAGGGCGAACGTAAAGCACTGGAGCAGTTTGAGGTTGCTGGTGCTGATAAAAAATATGTGTCCTGTAAGGCGCAGGTTGAAGGGAATACAATCAAGCTTACGTGTGATGGTGGGATAGACATCCAGTTTGTCCGCTACAACTGGAACAACAAACCTGACCAGGGGATTGTCAACAGCGCAGGCTTGCCGACTGTACCGTTCAATTCGGACTCGAGCTGGCAGTACTGCTGGTGGCCACCGAGTCCGCCCGTGGAGCTTCCTCAGGAATACCGTACGCCGGCTAACAAGTGGCCCAAGCGTGATGTGACGATCATTAATGGCGCAAACGTATTGATGGGTGGAGATTCGGTGCCCAACCCGAACCATCTTGGGCCGACAGGCATCAACGCGGCCCCCTTTGGCCCAAACCTGTTTGTCCATAACGTTGATCCTGCTTCACCTGCGTTTGGCAAGGTCTTATTTTCAGACTATATTTATGGCGTCAACAATGAGGACTTCGGGGTGAACAATGATGACAAGTACCGGCAATTTGCCGCAGCCATTACCAAGGCTGAAACAAAAGAGGGTGGCGGTAAGATGATTCTGAACATCCGTCGAAAGGGGCAGGATATCAGCGTCGAACTGAAGCTCGGCGTGCTTGGCTCCTTCAGCGATAAGACACCTTATACTTGCGAGAAGTCTGCGAAGATTGTGGAGCTGGCTGAGCAGTGGCTGGTCCAGCGTTATCGTCCGGCTTCTGGCCCCGCTGGTAATCCGGACAATCCATACCACGGGAATCTGTTTTTTCTGATGGCATCTGGCAAGCCTGAACATCAGGGGCTGGTCAGGCGAGCGGTTTATGAAAAGATAGCGCAGATCAACCCCACAAACTATAACAATGGTATCAACTTTACAATGGGTTATGACGCTCTGTTTCTTGGGGAATATTATCATTGGACAGGTGATTCCAACGTCCTGCCACACCTCAAAGCTTTGGCCCGCAGTATAGCCAGGAACCAGATCCAGCCTCCTGGCAGCGACCCGAAGAAATACGCAGTAGCCACTACGGATGAGCAAGTTGGCGGCTGGCGCACAAAGTTTGCGCCTGGAATAGGAAGGATTGATTACGGCTTGATGGCTGCGGGGGGGATGCCCTGCACGATGGGTCTAATATTGGCGAATCAAGCTGGAGTGGATATTGATAAACAGGCACTGAAGTGGGGTGTCGACCATTTTTATAAGGGTCGTGCACAGTTTGGCTATGTTGAATACCAGTACAGCGGTCTGCGGATCACTGAACCTAAGACCGTCAACCCAGAAGACGAGACCAATGGGATGATGCAGAATATGAACGGCAAGCTGGGCACTGCAGCGGCGCTGTTCTCCATGTTGGATGGTTATCAGGATGCAGTAAAAATATGTTCGCATTATTGCGCCTACAGCTTCAATCGCACACGGATCGGACATGGTGGCATGTACTTCAACAACTTCTGGGCACCGATTGGTGCACTAGCTGCAGGAGAGAAGGACTTTCAACATTTTATGAAGGGGCAGACCTGGTGGCGCGAACTTTATCGGCGGCAGGACGGCAGTTTCACGCAGGCCGGACGGGGTGGCGGTGTCGGCGCAGCTTATGCCATCCATTATGTGGCACAGAACAAACGGTTACGGATGTTGGGAGCGCCACGTTCGTTCTTTGGGACGAATCCGCCGGACTATATCAAGCCAGCACTTGATGCGCACCATAAGCGTGATTACGCGCTTGCAGAACAACTGATCCAACAAACAATTGATCAGAAACGTGTGACGCCTGAACAGAAACCGGCTGTTGATCATTTTCTTGAATCCATACAGGTTTTGAGGAAGAGCGTGGATCATGATCTTGTCTACACGGAAGCGTTGCTGAAGAAGGGCAAGTATTACTACGCGAGTTTAGAACTCCCACAGTTGAAAGGCGTGGTCGCATCGGACAATCCCCGACTGAAATCGATTCTGGGGGCGTTGGAGTCGCCTGAAGGTCGTCAGCGGATCAGCGCAAATCTCAAAGAGATAGGGACAGGTGGAGTGGACCAGGCGAATAGTCAAAAAGAACTGAAAGAAACGTCTGCTTTCGAAAAAGAGGATGAAACAGAAGACCCTGAAGCTCTAGAGTTGAAGGCTGGTCTGATGAAGAGGTTTGAGTGGACTCGTCTTGTGACGAATGACGACACGCCTACGAAAGGGAAGGTGACGCTTGCTCCTGTCACAAAGTGGCGCATGAAGGTCATCGAGTCGGCTAGCCAGTCTCCCGAAAAGTGGTTCGACCCGAATTTTGATGACACGGCCTGGGTCGAGACGACGTTGCCTATCTCATGGCGTGTGTCGCATACAGCCCTGTTGCGCTGCACATTCAAGATTGACGACAAGAAAAATTTTGATGTTCTGCGCCTGGTTGCCCACTTGTTCCAGCAGCAGAATATCGAGATCTATCTGAATGGTGAACTGATTGCGAAGGTCGACAATATCAACCGCTCGGCAGACGTGGAGGAAATCCTCACCGACAATGCGATGAAAGTCGCGAGAAACGGCGAAAATACACTTGCAGTCACGACCCAGCACTTGAAGCGGTGGGGCAAAGTAAAAAATGGCTCGACTGGATCTGAAGGCGTCAGCGTCTCGCTCGATGCGGGAAAAGCAGTAAAAAAATGATGAATCAGGGTATGCAAGACTGGCGATCTTTCAACCAGAAATTCTCCCTCGGAACCATCAGGTGACTATTACGACCACGCTTGTAAATGTGTCTGAAGGTTATATTGCCCTGTCGCTTGGAGCTGATCAGGCTGTGAAGATTACAAAAGAGGCGAAAAAAAAGACGATGCATAGATATCAGATTTAATGGTATTATGACTGCGGTACGGAACAAGCAACAGTTGAAATTAATTATATGAGGATTGCTGTATTATGATTAGAATTACAACAAGGCACAGATGGACAAGCATCTTTCTTTTTGTGTGCTGTCTTTCGGTCAGCAATGCTTCTGATATTTCACCTGCGACATACAGCGGACCGAAAGAGAAACTGCATGTATACGCGATTGCCGGAATGATTGATGGCAAGAATGAAGTGTTGGGCGAAAACAGCGAGATCACTCAGCGCTGCTATATTTTCGGGGAGGGGAAGAAATCGTGGGCGCCTGCTCGACTCTCGCAATCCGGTCTGGCCTGCGGGTTTGTGACGGCAATGCTGAAGAGTGACAAAGACATATCGATTGGGCTGGTGTTTGTTGATGGTCCGGAAACAAGAATTGAGGATTGGCATCGGAAGAGCGAGTATTTTCGTCAATTGCGAGGAAACTTGAAGGCAGCAGAGTCTACCGGAACGGTCAAAGGTATTTTGTGGCGCCATGGTGTAAGTATTTTTAACTCGGCGCTGGATAATATGAAGGATCTCTTTGCATACGTGCGAGCGGACAGGGGGCTCAACCTTCCCATTGTTGTCGGAGAGCTTCCCTGTAACCAGGCTATGAATTCTCAGCTTGCCGTACTAGCTCCCACTGTACATGCGCTGAAAGTGGCTAGGATTAACGGTCTTACTACAGCTGACGGGAAGAAGCTGAAAGAAGGAGGTTTGGAAGCCCTTGGCGAGCGATATGCGGAGCAGATGATCGGGATCCAAAAGGAATGGGCCACCAAAACTAAAATAAGGCCGCGGAAGGAAACCCCCTGTTTTGATATTCATGTCCATGGTTCGAGTAACAAAGAGAATGGTCTAGATATTGTTAGTAAATGGATGGAGAAGAACACGGTGACGGGTTGTTTAACGCTTGATCTGACACCGACCCGTGCGGTAGACGAGAAGCAGCGGCAGTTTATGTTGGCCAATGAGGCAAAGTACAAAGGCAAGATCCTGCATTGCACGTATATTGAACCGGATGAAGTCAGCACAGTTGAAGAAGCTGTAAAGATCCTGGAGAAAGCGAAGGCGGATGGAGCTGTCGGTTTTGGTGAGCACTATGGCGTAGGACTGATGTTCGATGATCCGAAAATCCTGAGACTGTATGCCGCCTGCGAGAAAGTCGGCTTGCCCGTGACCTTCCATATTGATACCAACAAGGGCATGGTGGAGAAAGGGTTGCGGCAGGTTGAACATGTTCTTGAGATGTGTCCCAAGTGCATTCTGATCGCCCATGCTGATTGGTGGCTTTATCTGCCGGATGGCACGTGCGACCGTATGCTGCAGAAACACCCTAATCTCTATGCGGAAACCTGTGCAGCGACTGTTATTTTGAACCGTGACCGGGGATATGCGCGGGAGTTCATGATTCGGAATGCCGACAAGATTGTGTATGGTTCCGATGAGGGCTGGTGGTCATTCGCGGATGCGGAGCATCCCAGTAGCTTTATTCAGCTCTGCGAAGAGCTTGATCTCCCCGAAGATGTTAAAGAAAAAGTTTACAGGGGGAACGCCGAAAAGTTGTTTGGATTGAAAAGCAAATGAGATGGTTCAGTAGAAGGTAAATAGTAAATAAAAACGTTCGAAACGTAACAATGAATAAGGGGGTAACGATGATGAGCAAGGCATGCATGTTTGCATTATTAGTTCTGATGACCAGCGGTTTGTGCTCTGGTAGCGCGCTCGCGGGGACGCTTAAGACACACGCCATTTTCACGAGTAACATGGTGATCCAGCGCGACAAGCCGATCGTTGTTTGGGGCTGGGCTGAGTCGGAGAAAAAGGTTTCTGTCCAGTTTGGGGCGGAAAATGCAGAGGCTACAGCGGCGGGTGACAAGGGACGCTGGGAAGTCACCTTTCCCGCAAGACCGGCGAATTCAGCCGGTCAGAAGCTGATTGTCTCCTCCGGTGAGCAGACCATCGAAATGGACAATATTGTTATCGGTGATATCTGGGTGATGAACGGTCAGAGTAACATGGCATTGGCGCTGTTCAAGGTTTTTGAATCCGACATGGAGATTGCAACATCGGACTTGCCCTTGCTACGCGAGGTGCGTATTGATCCCTGTGAATGGGAAACGCTACAGGAGGATATTCCATCCAACAGCATTTCAAGCTGGACCGTCAGCAGCCCGAAAACCGCACCCCAGTATTCTGCCATCGGTTATGCCTTTGCATCTCGCCTGCAAAGAGCGCTGCAGATTCCAATTGGCATTATTGATAATGCGCGGGGTGGCGCATCGATTGAAAGTTTGGTTCCGCGTCAGATGTTTAAGAAAGACCCGCTGGCTACAAAATATTTGGAGTTGGTGGAGAAGCGTATGGCCGAGTTCGATCCGGCCAAGTTCGTTGAGCAGAGCTGGCAGAAGGATCTGGCCAAGGCACGCGCCAAAGGTGTGACTGAGGACAAGTTGCCGAAGAAGCCAACGGTTGACAGTCTTAGGTCATGGAATGTTCCGGGGCGTAGTCCTGGCGATGCCGCTGCCTGTTACAACGGCATGTTTGGTGCCTTCAAAGGGTTTAATATCAAAGGGGTGCTCTTTCACCAAGGCTATAACAACGCCATTGGGGAATGGTCGCGCCCAAAACTCTATCGGATTCTCATGAAGCTGATGGTTGAAGGCTGGCGAGAGGACTTTAATGACAAGACACTTCCTGTCGGAAACATTGAGTTTTGTGCCGGCGGAATCAGTCAGACGAGAGACAATTTCGAGTATTGGGACAATGACCCAGCATCCTTCATTCGCGAATCTCAGCGGCTGGGACTGGCTGATGTTAATGATCCGGAGCATACCGAATTTATCACGGGTCACGACGAACAGGTCCCTGGTCTGCACCCTTTCAAAAAGCTTGTCCACGGCGAACGGGCGGCGCGCTGGGCGCTGAAAGAAGTTTATGGATTGAAGAATATTGCTTGGGAAACGGCCAACCTGGTTTCCGCCGAGCGTGAAGGCGATCAGATGGTGTTGACGTTCGACAAGGGAGTGATGCCTGACAATATGTCGCTGATCCCCGAAGGGTTTTCGATTGCCGACAAATCGGGCAAGTTTTATATGGCGCAGGCCGCGTATCCATTGAAGAAAGATGATGGCATTTGGAATGCTGTCAATAAGAACTGCGACACAACAAAGATTCTGGTTTGGAGTCCACTGGTCAAGGAACCGGTGGCGGTTCGCTACGCTTGGGCCCGTAGCCCGATGGGGAATCTCAAGGTTAACGGCAAAGCTTGGCAGCCGTTGCAGAGTTTTCGCACCGATGCGTGGGACTGGCCGGAAAGTGATGACCTGATGACGGCGGCCCTAGACCGCGACAAGATGAAAGTGAGAAAAGAAGATGCTCTCCAGCGTCTTGAGTTCAGAAAAACTGAAGAAGCCAAGCTGGCGGGTGAGATTTTAAATCAGCGCGATAAGCGGATGGGCAGGAATGTAAAGGATGCCGATAAGAGTGCAAACGATAAAGCGAAACCAAAAGGTGAATGATCACTGCCGGACAATGCATCGTTAGTTTTGCTAGAAGGGGAAAGGAACCCGCTATGAAGAAGATACTGTTCATGATGGTGGCGGTGATGATGTTTGTCGACGGGCAAGTAATGGCGGAAGTGAAGCTCAATGTGCTGTTCTCTGACAATGCGGTGTTGCAACAGGGGATTCCAGTGCCGGTCTGGGGGACGGCCAATGAAGGGGAAAAGGTTACGATCGAGTTTGCCGGGCAGAAGAAGACCGCGATGGCCGGTCGAGATGGAAAGTGGGTACTCAAACTTGATCCGCTCACGGCTAACGCGACTCCGCAAGAGATGGTGATCACGGAAGATGCCGGTCAAATAATCACGCTCAAAGATATTCTCGTCGGCGAAGTCTGGATTGCCTCCGGGCAGTCCAACATGGAATGGCCCCTGAGCAAGACGCCGGAGCACAGCATGCTCTTCACAAATGTCAACAAGTCGTTGATTCGTGTGATCACCGTCAAGCAGGAGCTCTCGGCCAAGCCCAAAAGCGATCTTGCTGGACAATGGATATCCCTGACCTCACCGACAGGTCTCTCCGCTACGGCCGTTGGGAGTTTTTTTGCGATGAACCTGTTGCAGGAGTTGAAGGTCCCGATTGGGATCATTTCCTCCTCGTGGGGGGGCAGCCGGATTGAACTATGGATATCCCAAGAAGCCTTTGCTCGCATTCCAGGTGGCCAGGCAGGGATGACGATGTCACTGACCGAAAAAGAGATGAGTGAACTTGCAAAAAAACCTTGGAACCTCAAAACACCGAGTCTGATGTATAACGCCATGATCCGGCCAATCGAGGGCTTTGCCATGCGGGGTGCCCTCTGGTACCAGGGGGAGTCCAACGTGGGCGAGGCGCTCTACGAGGAGAAGATGAAGGCCCTGATCGACAGTTGGCGTCAGGCGTGGGGTATCGGGGAGTTCCCCTTCTACTTTGTCCAGATTGCTCCTTTCAGGCGGTACTCTGGGGAGAAGCTGGGTCGTCTGTGGGAGGCACAGTTCAACACAATGCGCAAGGTCCCGAATACCGGCATGGCTGTGCTCGCGGACAACAAGCAGTTTAAAAATATCCATCCAAAAAACAAGCCGGAAGTCGGCAAGCGGTTGGCACTCTGGGCGCTTGCGAAAACCTATGACCGGAGCGTCGTCTACTCGGGGCCCTTGTACCGCGGCTTCAAGCGGCAGGACAGCAAAATGATCATCGAGTTCGACCATGCGGAAAGCGGGCTGGCCTGTAGTGGCGAGCAAATTACCGACGTGACTGTCAAGGGGGAAGGTGATTCGGCGTTCGTCCAAGCATCGCCGATCATTGAGGGTGGCACGCTCGTGGTGAAGCACCCCGAAGGGAAGAATCCGGTCGCCGTGCGAATGGGGTGGAATGAAGGGGCGATGCCGAATTTGATGAATAAAGAAGGACTTCCGGCATCTCCATTTCGTACAGACGTTATCGTGTTACCGTTCCGTTCCGACGCGTCAGATGCGCCTCGCGTTACGCTTGGCGGTGAGATTGGTGCGGCGGACAAGGCCTCCCTTGAGCGTTTTTCCTTTGTTCCTTATGATTCGGTCCAATGGATACGGGCGGATCTCACAGGCGAGATTGCCTCTGAATTTGACGATGCTGGCTGGGGTAACATTCGGTTTCGTCCGTTCAAGAATTTTTCTGGCGACATCTCGGGGCGCTTCATTGAAATCATGGCGTTGAACGCCCGTGGCGATTACCATGTGCATCCAGCCTTCAGACAACTGCTGGCTGAAGCGCAGGTGCAGCAGCGTCCGGGGGGCTATTTTGCAGC
>Ga0247841_10006985_pt1 | contig 17038 bp, 12 predicted proteins | sample LaCruzMarch2015__2_FD_192410 | JGI IMG/M metagenome (GOLD analysis project Ga0247841, IMG submission 192410) | Freshwater microbial communities from meromictic Lake La Cruz, Castile-La Mancha, Spain - LaCruzMarch2015_18m | ecosystem: Environmental > Aquatic > Freshwater > Lake | place: Spain... | reverse complement strand
AATTAGTTCTTCTTTTAATTTACTCATCGCAATAAACCAGGAATCTTTCGCATAATATAAAAGCGGCGTGTCGCAGCGCCAACAAAAAGGATAGTCATGTTCGTAGATTTCTTCCTTAAGAAGAATTCCTTTAGCGGTTAAATGATCTAAAATTATTTTTTCTGTCGCTCCACCCTTAACAAATTTACCGCTTAAACCATAAGCAATTAAATCATTCGTGAAATGTCCGGCTTCATCAACCGTATGAACTTTCGGGAGACCAACTTCTTCGCCCAGATTATAATCGTCTTCACCATACATCACCGCCGTATGAACAACGCCTGTCCCGTCGGTCGTAGTGACAAAATCAGCCGGCACGACACTGTAGGCTTTTGTTTTCGTTTTTCCCTCTTCTGCTTTTAGCGCCGGAATTATAAATAATGGTTCATATTCCAAACCTATCAAATCCGCTCCTTTCAATTCCTTAATAATTTCATAAGGCAAGTCTTTCAAAATAAACTCCGCCCGCTCTTTAGCGAGCACAAAATTTTCCTTATCAATTCGGGCAATGACATAATCAATATTTGAGCCCACAGCGAGAGCAACATTACCTGGCAAGGTCCAAGGTGTGGTCGTCCAAGCCAGAATAAAATTTCCCGCTTTAACCAAATTATTTCCTTTTGTTACTTTAAACTTTAAATAAACTGAATTATCTTTAGTTAACTTATAACCTTGAGCGACTTCATGGCTTGAAAGAGCCGTGCCGCAACGCGGGCAATGCGGAACAACTTTATGTCCCTTATAAACCAAACCCTTCGCGTTAGCCTCTTTTAAAATCCACCACAGAGTTTCAATATAAGTATTTTCATAAGTTATGTAGGGATGCTCCATGTCAACCCAAAAAGCGATACGGCGTGTTAATTTCTGCCATTCATCGAGATATACCCAAACACTTTCCTGACATTTTTGATTAAATTCTTTAATGCCATATTTTTCAATATCCGGTTTACCGGAGATGCCTAGCTGCTTTTCAACTTGAAGCTCGACTGGCAAGCCGTGAGTGTCCCAGCCCGCTTTACGCTCGACGCGATAGCCTTTCATGGTTTTATAGCGCGGCATAACATCTTTAAAGGCACGCGCTAAAACATGATGGATTCCTGGCATGCCATTAGCCGTGGGTGGCCCCTCAAAAAAAACAAAATTGCCCTGGGGCGAATCTTTTTTGATTGATTTTTCAAAAATTTTTGCCTTATCCCAAAAATCTAAAATTGTTTCCTCCATAGCCACAAAGGCGTTAACCGGTGCTTGTTTTTTATCATCTGACATAATTTTTATTTTTATCAACTATTTTGATTTACGAAATTTATTAAAACGACCATAATACTCATCACCGGGCTTGAAAGCTTCATCATCGTCTTTAACAACTCTCTCTTCATTGGTCTCTTTAGCTTTTTTGGTCTTATCACTTTCTTCAGCTTCAATTTGCGCCCGAATTTTTTTTAAACTCGTCTCTACCCATTTCCCTTCGGCTTTTCTTTTTATTTTTTGTCGAGCGACATCGAGTTTTTCATTAATTTCACGCAAAGCTTTATCAGCCGCCGACTCTTCGGGCAGAGACGGAACGGATAATTTTTCGGCTTCCGAAAATTCATTTAATAAATCTAGTTGATTTTTATCTGACCTATTGCCCGTCATATTTTTATTACAAACCGTGCTTTTTAAAACAATCGACATACTTGGCGTCCATGACTGCCAAATGATCGACTAACCAACTTTCCAAAAAATCAATCAAATCAAAAGAGAGCTCAAGTTTGTCCATACCTAACTGACTTTGCAGTTCAGCAATCTTGGCCTTTAACTCATCGTGTTTGAATTTATGTTCCGCTGCTCCTTCATAATTAAATTCCACAAAATACTTTTCTTCAGTAGTAAAATGCTCAATCGCGTAATTAGTTAATTTAGTAAACACCTCTTTCAAGCGCGATTTAGTTTCTAAACTTAAAATTGCATCATAGAGCTCATTAATGATGCTAACAAAATATTTATGTTGCTCGTCAATTTCCGGGATATCAAAATTATATTCCGGCTTCCACACAAAATGTTGTGACATAAATTTAAATTTATTTGTTAATATTTATTATTTTATTAAAAATATTTAATCCGCGGGAAAGCATAAGCGCTGAAATTGGGAAAGCAATAATCGAGAAAACAACATTCATGAAAATTTCAAATATATTGGCATAACGGAAAATAATTAAAACAACCAAAATAATATAAAAACTTATAACTCCAATTGAAAATACTTTTTTAGCATTCGCGGCAACAAAATTCCGCATTTTGTCTGCAACCGGCACAGGTCGGCGCCAAAGAAGAATAATTATTAATGGTACGATCGCAATTGAAATGAGGTTAGATAAATAGTGAAAAAAAAGAAAAGAAAAATCACTGTTAACTAATGATAGCTCCATGGCCATAAGAAAGTAGGGAGATAGGGCAACGGTCGACAACCAAAACACAATAAATAATTTTATAAAAGCCGCGATGTTAAAATTATTATTATTATTATTTTGATTGATAACTTCTTTATTTTCCATGACATTGTTTCTAATTGCTAGCGAGCCTACAGGCGCAAGCGGAGCTTGCATCTGAGGCGAGCGACGCAATTACACGTTCTGTCACATTCCGTGACAGAACTTATATTTCTTTCCACTCCCACAAGGACACTTATCATTTCGACCAACTTTTTGGCCTTCCTCCCCCTTCATTTTTTCATGAACTAAATCTGCTTTATTGCGTTCTTCAGCTTGACGATGCATTTCTTTGGCGGCTCCGGTAAATTCTAGATTAGTCATTGGTTGATCGGCGAATAATTTTACTTCGGGTGCATTCGCCATAGCTAAAGCATCAGCCGTTTTATAAATCGAGTAAACAACATTGCGATTAATCAAACTATTTAATTCTTGATACATGCGCCATGCTTCTTTTTTATATTCGACGAGCGGATCGCGTTGGCCGTAACCGCGCAAACCGATTCCCCGGCGCAGATAATCAACCGTTTCTAAATGCTCAACCCAATTTTCATCAATCGAACGAATTAAAATTCCTTTTTCAATTTCTTTAAACTCAATATTAGATGCTTTAAATTTATTCGTTAAAGACGCATAAACACTAGTCGCATCGGCAATTAAATAATTTTTAATAGTCTCTCGAATATCGTCTTTTGTTTTATCACTTTTAACAAATTCTTCTAACTTAACTTGCAAATCAGCCGGTGCATTCCAAATCGTGCGCATTGTTTCCGAAATTTCTTTTAAATTCCATTCGTTTTTTTCTTCGCTCGCCGTATGAAAAACAAGCACAGAATTAATTTCATCACGCACCATTTCATTAGTTATCGCCGCTAAAGTTTTTGTTTCATTCTTAGTTAGCTCATTTGCGTTTGGCTCATTCTTTTCACTTTCAGCTAAAGGCGAAGCTTCAACTTTTATTTCTTTACCCTCGGCGATTTCTAAAATTTCGCGCCGTCGATTATAAATTGCCGTGCGATGCTTATTAATAACATCATCATATTCAACTAAATGCTTTCTAATATCAAAGTTATTCCCCTCAACTTTTTTCTGGGCCGATTCAATTGACTTAGAAATCATTTTATTTTCAATCGGCATATCAGCTGGCACATTCAAAGTCTTCATGAGTCCCTTCATACGGTCGCCGCCAAAAATACGCATCAAATCATCGTCGGTACAAACATAAAATTGCGATGACCCAGCGTCCCCCTGACGACCGGCGCGACCTCTTAACTGATTATCGATACGTCGCGATTCATGACGCTCGGTACCAATAACGTGAAGGCCACCGAGAGCGCGAATTTCCGCTTGTTCGGCTTCAAGAGGCGGATTGCCGCCTAAAATAATATCGACGCCACGTCCGGCCATATTAGTCGCCAGCGTAATCGCTCCTTTACGACCGGCTTGGGCAATAATCTCCGCTTCTCTTTGATGGTTTTTTGCATTTAACATTTGCGGGCGCAGTCCTTCTTGCTCCATTAACGCGGTAAATATTTCATTTTTTTCAATCGAAATTGTTCCAATTAAAATCGGCTGACCTTTGGCATTTCTTTCTTTAACATCACGAATTACCGCGTTAAACTTATCCATTTCGGTGCGATAAATAAGATCATTCAAATCCTTGCGGATATTAGGTTTATTGGTCGGAATAACAATGGTCTCGAGTTTATAAATTTTATGAAATTCTTCGGCTTCAGTCGCGGCCGTTCCGGTCATACCGGACAATTTTTTATATAAACGAAAAAGATTTTGAAAAGTAATCGTGGCCATTGTTTGCGACTCTTTCTGAACTTTCACACCCTCTTTCGCTTCAATCGCTTGATGCAGACCTTCGCTATAGCGACGACCAGGCATTAAACGACCGGTAAATTCATCAACAATAATAATTTCACCATCTTTAATAACATAATCTTTATCGCGACTAAACAAGACGCGCGCTTTGAGAGCTTGCTCTAAGTGATGCACTTCTTTAACTTTGCCTTCCACGTAAATATTTCCCAAGCCTAATATTTTTTCGACTTTCGCAATCCCCACTTCAGATAAAGTCGCGGCTCGCATTTTTTCATCAACATTATAATCTTCTTTTTCGTCTAGCCGTTCAACGAGTTGCGCATATTTAAAATATTTATCAGTTGATTCTTCGGCCGCCGCGGAAATAATTAAAGGGGTCCGCGCTTCATCAATTAAAATGGAGTCGATTTCATCGACGATAGCGTAATTAAGTGGACGCTGCACTGCTTGATCAAGCGTAAAAACCATATTATCGCGCAAATAATCGAAACCGAATTCGTTATTTGTGCCATAGGTAATATCGCAATAATAAGCTTCGCGACGAGGAATTTTGCGAAAATGCTTGAGACGTTCATCATATTGACTCTCATCCGTATACTCCGGATTATAAATAAAAGCGCTATCATGGATAATAACTCCGGTTGTCAGTCCTAGAGCATGAAAAACTGGGGCCATCCAACCAGCGCCTAATTGAGCCAAGTAATCATTAACGGTAATTAAATGAACACCTTTACCTTCAAGCGCATTTAAATATAGAGGCAAAGTAGCAACTAAGGTTTTGCCTTCTCCGGTTTTCATTTCCGCAATCTGGCCGCGATGCAAAACAATACCGCCAACCAGCTGGACATCAAAATGGCGTAGGTTTAAAATCCGGCGAGCGGCTTCACGCATAGTCGCGTAGGCTTCCGGCAACAATTCGTCCAGAGTTTCCCCTTTGGCTAATCGTTCTTTATATATACTTGTCTTGTCTTTTAATTCCTCGGCACTTAATTTTTGAAGATCAGCCTCAAAACTAGCGATTTTATCAATCGTTGGTTTCATGGCTTTAACAATTTTTTCGTTGGCATCACCGAATAATTTAAAAATATCCATATAAATTTGGCTAATCTTTTATTAAAATAAACAGACTCAAGTCTGCCTTTAGCTATACATCTAGTATAATACGTTCCCTGGATAAAATAAATATTGACTTTTACCCTATTTAATTGCAAAAAGCTATCCCCTAACCGAGATAGCTTTTTATATATTTATTATTATTTCCCTCTTTTTTTATCAATCATTTTTTCTTTATATTTTTTAATGACAAGTTCTAAATGATCTTTCACCTTGTCAATTGCTTTATATAAATCGGATTCAGTTTTTTCCACACGCAGTAACTTATGAGGCACTTCTAAATTTACTTCTGCGCGAAAAATTTCTCCTTTATGCTGGCTACCAACCGCCTTGGAAATTTCAACATCGCAATTTAGAACCTTAATTTCTCCCAGATATTTTTCAATCATATCCATCTTTGTCTGGAAATAATCGCGAATAGCCGGAGTTAATTCTAAACGGGTCGATTTGATTTTTATGTTCATATTTTTATTATACGGACACCAGAGAAGTTTTTGGAGCGCATATGATTTCGTAAAGAAAAATTAATTGCTCTGGTAAAATATTTATTATTTAAAACAATTAATTTTTCCACAGAAATCATCTAAGCGGAAAAAATATCTCTGGTGGCCGTAAATATATTTAAAATAACTTAATGATATCTTTATAGGTAATGAAAATAATTAAAGTAATAAGCAGTAGGAAGCCGATATTATGGATAACATTTTCGACTTCTCTTTTTACCGGTTTGCCTTTAAGTTTTTCAATCAGTAAAAATAGAATTCGACCGCCATCAAGCGCCGGAATCGGTAAAATATTAATAACCGCTAAATTTAAAGATAAAAGAGCGATGAATTGCAGCAAATAAGTAAATCCTAAACGAGCCGCTTGACCAGTAATTGTCGCAATTCCGACCGGACCGGCAAATTGATCACCGACTTTATGACCTTTAAAAATATCGGCAAATAAGCCGCCAAAGGCGACAAATATTTCCTTGGTTATCCAAACAGTCGTTTTCGCACCTTCCATTAAAGCTGAGAAAAAAGGATAGCGGACTAAACCGCCGGAAAAAATAGCGACTCCCATCGTGGCTCGATTGCCGTCTTTAGATAATGGAACAACGGTCAATGTTTGTTCCGCGCCATTTCTTTCAACAAGTACAGTCGTCGTTAAGCCATCATTTTTAGCAATGGCGTCTTGTAAAGCTTTATCTGTGCTAACCACCTCTCCGTTAATACGCAAAACAGCGTCGCCCTCTTTTATGCCCGCCGTCATAGCCGGCGAATTCGGCGAGACCGAAGCAATCATTACTCTTTGCTCAGAAACAATGGCATTTTTTCCAAGCGTATCGGTTGACTGCGGTAGGCCAATCATGTAACCAAGCGAAAATAGAAACCAGGCCAACACCACATTCATGACCACACCAGCCGCGAGTATTATAATTCGCTTCCAAATTTTTTGATAAGCAAAACTATCTTTATCATTTTCGCCTTCACCGTTTTCGCCTTTAATTTTTACAAAACCGCCCAAGGGCAACCAATTCAAAGAGTAAATAGTTGATTTAGCGGCCGGGTGAAGACTAGCATCTTCGCTTTTCTCTAACTCTTCTATTGCTTTATTGCCCAACACAAAACGCCACTTACCATTTTTATTTTTATAAACTCCGATTCCGCGCGGCGGAAAACCAAAACCAAACTCTTCCGCTTTAACGCCAAAACGTCGCGCCGTAAAAAAATGACCGAGTTCATGAGCAAAAACTAAAATTGATAAGACTAAAACAAAAACTACTATTGTCAGTAACATAAATTATTATTAAATTTCCATGATATCCGTTTCCTTGCGGTCACGAATTTCTTTTAATTCATCATTTTTCTTGGCCGAGAACTCATCGAGCTCCTTCATGAATCTAAATTTATCATCTTCGCTCATTTCTTTGTCGGCAAATGCTTTTTCAATTAAACTTTTAACGCCGTCTCTGGCCTGACGTAATATAATACGAGTTTTCTCCATCTTTTCGTTTAAAGTTTTAACCAAGGCTTTGCGGTTTTCTTCAGTTAAAGCTGGTACGGTTAAGCGAATTTTATCGCCCTCGTTAGTGACTCCCATGCCAAGACCCGCGTCAATTATTGCCTTTTCAATCGCTTTGGAAACAGTCTTATCCCAAGGCACAATCACAATACTACGCGCGTCGGAAACGGCAATATTACCAACTGCGTTAACCGGATTCATCACGCCATAGGCTTCGACCGAGACATTGTCCAGCACAGCCGGATTAGCGCGACCAGTGCGGAGCGTACTTACTTCCTTCTTGAAAAAATCCAAAGCATGGACGAACTCACTTTGTTTATTTTGTAAAAATTGATTCATATTTTTATATTATGATAATTAAATATATTTTATTTCAGTTTCTTAGTCCCTAAATATATCACATTTGGCGTATTGAAATCAATCAAAAGTTCTCGACCAGCCCGTAAAGTCGGTAATTTTTTAGTTGTCCAAGTTACCCCGCCATCATTTGAGCGGAAAAAGGTCGTGTTAGTCACGTAAAAAATTTCGCTGGAATTAAGTGGATTAACGGCAATCGCATTAATAATGGCGGCCGCTTCCGGTTGAATTAATTTTAAATTTTCCCAAGTTATTCCATTATCCGTTGAACGTAAAATTAATTTATCGGTAGCAATAAACATAGCGCCATCTTTCACATTAACGACAATATCTTTAAAATTAGTTCCTAAATTATAATCCTTCAAGACAGCATTTAAATCTGTCCAATTTTCGACCAGGAAATTAGTTTCCAGGTCAGCTGAATCTGCCGCGTTAGTGTTAGTGTTTGAATTAAAACTATAAATCTTATTGGCGACCGTTGCCACAAAAATTAAACGACTATCGAGAGGCGAAATAATTAAACGCGCTATTCCCTGATCGAGTCGTTGAATAGTGCGCCAGGAATTTCCGCTATCAATACTTTTAATAATTTCCCCGCGACTAGTGCCAATATAAATATTACTCGAATTATACTGATCAACGGCAATATTATTAACCGCCACACCAGGATTATTATCATAATATATTTGCGTCCAAGTACGTGTACAATCACTACTGCGATAAACTCGATTAGTTATAGCCGCATATAAGATACATTTTGCTTTCGGATCAACTTTAATATCATTAATAGTTGTTTTGGGTAAACTTTTAACTTCGCGCCAGCCTTCGTTAATATTATAGGTATAATATAGTCCACTATCATAAGTTGCCAAATATACCGCCTGGCTATCGCTCGGATCCATTGTCATTAAATTGACGTTTACATTAGAAATACTACCGGCTTGGCCACTCGCACTCGGAGTCGAGGCCATTATTCGCCAATTATCACCGCGATCACCCGAGGCAAAAATACTACTATCCGGTGCCTGGCTCACCTTTGAGGTGGTTGAAATTGTGCAGGCCGAAGTTAAAAGCGCTAGGGCAATAAGGGCGATTATAAATTTCAAAGATTTACTAAACATATTATTATAAATTGATAATTAACTGTTCAAGCACTAAATGCGGGTTAACATTCGCTTCTAAATATTCCTTTGCTTGAGCGATAAGCTTAAGCCGACTTAAAAGGGTAATGACTCTTGCCTCAGATTCCCCGGGCAAGCTATGTAAACTTTTTTCCAGAGCACTTAGTAAAACTAAATGCTGCAAACGATCTTTTTGCTCCAAATTTAATAAAAGTAAATCACGCAGCAGTCCTTCGGCCATTAGTAGAATATTTAAAGCTTCGCTTTGTGCTTGGCGGCTATAAGTCCGGTCACTAAATAAAGAATCAAGAATTTTTAAGCGATCGTTTACTTCAAGTGAAAATAAAGAAAGAAATTTTTCCGCCTCCTCTAAATAATTTTTATATGTTTCCGGATTTTCCAAATAACGAATCGCTTTTAATGGTCGCCCCAAGGCGAGATTCGCCAACTCTTTAGCGAGTGAACGATTAGTACCATAATTAGCAATTAAGTAATCATAAATAGCGGCGGCCGGAACCGGATAAAAATATAATTTTTGGGCTCGCGAAAGTATTGTGGCCGGCAATGACTCTTCACTGGCCGCTAAAAGAATTATGACCACTTTATCTTTTGGTTCCTCCAGTGTTTTAAGGAGGGCACTTTTCGCTTCTTCACTTAATAAATCTGCTTCTTTAATTAATCCTATCTTATAAGAATTCAGGAAAGAACTTAGATTCAACATTTTGATAAATTCCCTGACCTGATCAATACCAATATTTTTTTTGCCAGCTTCCGGGCTTAACAAATACAAATCACTATTAAAACCATCGTAATCACCCTGCAAATTTCGCGCGAAAGCAAGAGCAATCGTTGACTTCCCTAATTCTTCCGGACCGATAAATACATAGGTTTGGGCAATTTTATCGCTTACTAAACTACGATTTAAAAATTCAATCGCCCTATCGTTACCGATAGCGGGCCAAGTATATTTTTTCGATTGGACAGAAATTTCAGCCATAATTAAAACTTAATATAAACTTACTCACCACTACTAATATTTTGCAAATCATTGTTAGTTATACCCAGTCCCCGCGTCCGCATCACATCAAAAGCGTCTTTTGGCCGGCCTAAATAATACAGGCTGTAGCTTGTCGGATCAAAATAATAAGCGCGGCCACTATCTTCCGTCTTTAGCAAAATTCTACCGGCTAAACGTTTCCAAGCACTCGGATTATTCTCAATCGCCGCAAAATTGACATTCGAAACACCCAAGGCTAAACGACGCATTAAACTATAAGCGTCCTGCGGCTGACCTAAACTATATTTTTTGCCATCAACCGGATTAACATACCAGGCCTGCCCTTTATCTTGAACTTGCAACAATATTCGGCCCTTAAGACTAGTACTTGAATTTGTACTACTAGTCGTTCCTCCAGTAGAAGTTACGCCACCCGTTGCCGTCGTACTATTAAAATTTATCACCGGCAAAGAAAATGATTTTTTACTGGCGACCAATGATTTAGCGTTTAGTTCAAGATTTAAATTGTAAATAGAGCCATTTTTTATATAGAAGGCAGAGCCATAAAGCTGCTTATTCACGCCTGTATAAGTTGCTAAATAATAACCCGGGGCTAATGACAAGGAAGCTTTATTATTTGTTAATTTAAGTGAGCTAATTTGGCTACCTTTGAAGTATGTACCATTACTACCCGTCAATCCATATAGAAACAGGGCCGGATTAGCCGCAATATTACTACCGCTTGGATCATTTAAACTAAAATTAGCGACACCGGCGATTAATTTTTGATATTTTTTAGTCGAATCTACTTCGACATTCCAAAAAATATTCTGACGATTTAGATCATCGCTAGAAACAAGCGCATAAGTACCGCTCGGATATTCAAATTTAAACAAACCAGCCCCACTCGATTTAAAAGAAAATAATTTATTGCCCAAACTTAAGGAGTCGTCAGAGGCTTTCTGTTCATATAAACTTAAATTTTTATTAATTAGGAGGCGATCACCGGCATCACGCAATTCCCCACTTAAACCACTGAAGACGGTATCAAAGAAGTAATCTTTATTATCACTTATTTTAATATCATAAAAATTTCTAACATTTTTATTGCCATCTTTTGTACTTATAATATAAACACCGGTTTGATTCTCGCGATAAGAGTTATAGGGAGAAACATAAATGACCACCTCGCCGTCACTACCCGTTTTTAAAGCAGAAACCAAGTCACCTGAGTTATAGGTCGGGTTGCCATCCACATCATAGCGCTGGGCATATACGGAAAAGTCATAATTATATTTTGGCGCTCCTTGAGAATCACGCAAAATCACCTTTAAAGCCGGCAAATTTTTTGTTAAATTTCTCTCATAACCACAAACAAATTTAAGAGCGCCATAAAACCAAAATTCACCTAGACTAGCTTTTTTATCCCAAATTTTTAAGGCATAATTTTTGGCAGAGTCGGGTTTGAAACTAACCGTCGCTCGACCCGTACTATCGCTTGTTCCGTTAGCCATCTTTGTCCCCGGTATGGGCAAACCACTCGCGTCCGTCGTCTGCTCGTAAATTTCAAATTTCAAACCCGGAGCGGCAATCCCTGCCATATCACGCAAAGTCAAATTTACTTTTGACGCCGTCGCACAAAGAGTCGTCGAGGTTATTGAGGCGGCGCTGCCAGTCAAAGTTAAAAGATGATTTGAAGTCGCTCCTTCGCTCACGTCATTATCCCAAAGATATTGATATACTCCAGACCTTTTTACTCTTAAAGCATAAGTGCCCGGTAAGACTTCAAGAAAACCATAACCATCAGACGCAATGGTAAAACTTCCTACCTTAACGTCAGTTTGATTTTCGTTATTAGCATTTATTTTTTGCGTATAAACTTCGGGCTGTAAACCAACGGCGGAGCTGCCTTCTTCATATTTTAAGCGGACTCTTAAGGTTCCTAAAGAATAATTAAAATCGGTCATCTGGTTATCAGTCACCTGAATTCCATAACGATAAGCTTTAGTGCCCGACCGAATTACTTCGAGCACATAATAATCTTTTAAACTACCGTCCATACTTCGTACACTCCCCTGGGGCAAATATATTTTATTTTGACCCGACGTGCCAGATTTATAGCTACCCAAAAGTTCATTTTTTTCATCGATCAGAGATCCATTCGTATCGTAAAGTTGAGTATAAATGTTAAATGTAGCATTTTTATAACTATCACCATTTGTCTCCTTCAAAGAAACTTGTATGCCGCTTAATGTTTTACTAACAGTCTCGGTTTGGCCACAACTTAAATTATTATCATAATACCAAAAACTAGCGGAATCTTTATTAATAGTTTTCATTTTAATGACATAATCAGCCGCAGAAACTTCACTATTTCGAAAACTTATCGTAGCCTTGCCCAAAATTCCGTCCGTTTTTCCGCCCGCCACGCGTTTACCTGGTTTTTTTTTACCATCAACGTCATACACTTGCAGGTAGATATCAATAGTAACACCGGCAATATAGGAACCATTCGGATCTCTAGCAATAACATTTACAATCGTGTTCTCATTGCAAACAGCGGCTTTAACCAAGAACGGACAAAGCAAAAATAGAGCCGAAATATATAAAATAGGTTTAATTATTTTAGACATTTTATTTAATATTAGTATAATTATTCTTAATAACAGACCAACTGCTAAAATAGTCGCCTCGTTTATTAAGAGCCAGTTTTATTATATCACAATTATTAAAAAATATAAGGCTTTTGAATAATAAAAACGGAATTTTAAAAAAAATATTTTTGACAAAACTATAATTTTAGCCTAAAATTTACTCTTCCTTAGTTCTTTGCCAACAATAATTTCTCTATATTTCCTTTAACTGTAAATGTTTCACCAAAAAATCACAAATCATGAAAAAAATGAAAAGAATGCTCTTGCTTGGCTCGTTTTTCTCGTTGCCACTACTTTCAATTGCTTCCGAAGCGGATTTAAAAATTCCCGGACTCTTTGACTTCCAATTCTATTGGCTCTTGGCCGGAATTGGTATCTGTTTACTCGGTTTAGGCTTTGCCCTCTATCAATTTAAACGAATAAAAAGTCTGCCAGCCCACCCCGACATGCTCGACATTGCTCAAACTATTTTTGAGACATGTAAAACTTACCTTATACAACAGGGGAAGTTTTTACTCCTCTTGTTTGCGATTATCGGCGCTTGTATTCTTTTTTATTTCGGCTACTTGCAGTCCTACCCTTTCAGCGGTCTAGCACTAATCCTCACTTGGACAGCGATTGGCATTCTTGGTTCCTACGGCGTTGCCTGGTTCGGAATTAGAATGAACACGCTCGCTAACGCGAGAATGGCTTTTGCCTCTTTACGACGCAATCCTCTTAAGTTGCTCAATATTCCTCTGGATTCCGGAATGAGTATTGGGGTTATGCTTATTTGCGTTGAGCTAATTATGATGCTAGTAATTCTCCTCTTTATTCCTCGGGAATACGCCGGTGCCTGCTTTATTGGCTTTGCCATTGGCGAATCCCTCGGCGCGTTTATTTTGCGTATCGCCGGCGGAATATTTACTAAAATCGCCGATATCGGCTCGGATCTAATGAAAGTCGTCTTTAAAATTAAAGAAGATGACCCAAGAAATCCGGGCGTAATCGCGGATTGCACGGGTGACAATGCGGGCGACTCAGTCGGACCAACAGCTGACGGTTTTGAAACCTATGGCGTTACCGGGGTAGCTCTAATTAGTTTTATTGTGCTCGCCGTCGGTTTTGTGCCGGACATAGATCAGGGTCAAGGTATGATACTCCAAATGTATCTTCTGACCTGGATTTTTTCCATGAGAATTGCGATGGTTATCACTTCCGTCCTCGCCTACTACCTTAATGGCTTCCTAAGCAAACTACTTTACAGCCAAAAAGATGAACTCGATTTTGAAAAACCGCTGACCAGTTTAGTCTGGATAAGTTCAATTCTCTCGATCATCGCTACTTTTGCAATCAGCGCTTGGCAACTTAGACCCATGTTAGAAGATGAGATTTGGATTAGTTTAGCTTCAATTATTAGTCTCGGCACTTTAGGCGCAGCGCTTATCCCGGAATTTACAAAATATTTTACCAGCACCAAATCTAAACATGTTGAAGAAATTGTAAAATCTTCTCGTGAAGGCGGTGCTTCGCTCAATATTTTGTCTGGACTCGTAGCGGGAAATTTTTCCGCATTTTGGAAAGGTTTAGTATTTCTCGCGCTAATGTTTTGTGCTTTTTGGTGGGGCTCGAGTTTAGGCGCCATTATGCTCTATCCGACCATCTTTGCTTTCGGTTTAGTCGCTTTTGGTTTTTTGAGTATGGGTCCCGTGACTATCGCCGTTGACTCATACGGTCCGGTCACGGATAATGCGCAATCAGTCTATGAGCTATCGCTTATTGAAGAGAAGTATAAAAATCAGAGTGAAATCGAAATCCACCATGAGTTTTATCAGAGATATCACTTCAATTTCACGCCCGATTTTACGAAAGCAAAATATTATCTTGAAGCTAACGACGGTGCCGGTAATACTTTTAAAGCAACGGCCAAGCCGGTTTTAATCGGAACGGCCGTGGTCGGAGCGACGACCATGATTTTTTCACTCATCCTGATTATCAAAAATCAATTCGGAATTGAGCCAGAAAGAATCTTAAACATTCTCAATCCCTATTCTATTTTTGGTTTGATTGCGGCTGGCATGGTTGTCTACTGGTTTACCGGTGCTTCAATTCAAGCCGTCACCGTTGGTGCTTATCGCGCTGTTGCCTATATCAAGAAGAATATTAAACTTGATGAAAAAGCAGACCTAAAAGCGAGTACGGAAACTTCCAAAGAGGTCGTCAAGATCTGCACGCAATACGCGCAAAAAGGGATGTTTAACATTTTTGTGGCGATTTTTTCTTTCGCGCTTTGTGCCGCTTTCTTTTCCGGCTATCGGGATTTATACAGTGCGGAAATTAGTATCCAGCTCGGAGCGATTTCTTTCTTCGTCTATTATCTTATCGGTATTGCTATCTTTGGTTTATTCCAAGCAATCTTTATGGCTAATGCCGGCGGAGCCTGGGACAACGCCAAAAAGAAAATTGAAGTCGAACTCGGCGAAAAAGGAACGGCGCTGCATGACGCGGCTGTGGTCGGCGATACGGTCGGTGACCCTTTCAAGGATACCTCTTCGGTCGCACTCAACCCGATTATTAAGTTCACGACTTTATTCGGCTTGCTCGCCATGGAAATCGCGATGAATGATAAATTTTTCGCGCTCGCCCCCTATATCGGTCTCGGCTTCTTTTTCATCGGGCTGTACTTTGTCTGGCGTTCATTTTATAAAATGAGAATACCGGATTAAAACTAAGACGAACGTAAGTATGTTCACCATTCAAGGCTTCCTAAAAAGGAGGCCTTTTTTATTTTATCTTTTTTTGATTTAAAAAATTTTTAGGACTAGCGACTTTAATACCAGTTAATTTTTCGATTTGGTCTTTCGCGTCGCCCGCCACGCTACCGCCATCACTCGCATCCTTTTTAAGAGGCATAAAGCCCTTCGAATCACGAACTTGCGCCAACCTAGTTGTCGTCGCTTCTCCTAGCATCGTTAAAATAAGCTCCATATCATCCATGTGATCACGCAAATTCTCCCTGTCTAAGCCTTTTAATTTTTTATAATCTTCCGCTTTCAGGCCAAAGGTGCCTTCCATAATTTCGTTAGTTAAACTAGCGTACTGTGTCCTTTTCTTAATTCCCCGATCTCGCCATTCATTCGTTAAACTATGACGAACGGCAATTCCGCGACTTCGTTTATCAATCCAATCCTGCGGATAACCTTTTTTCTCGTAGAGATCTTTCATTCGATTCATAGCTAACTCCGGATCGGCTATTTCTTGAACGCGCTCATAACCAACCTTCGCCAACCAGCGTTTAAAGGGCTCCGCTTTTGGAGACGGGATAGATTGAATAATTCGAAATATTCCTTCGGTATTAGCACAATCGGTTTCATACTTTTTTCCGTCCGAACTTTCTAATTTCAGTTGGTGACAAATTGTCACCAACTCGCTCCCCTCCTCTTTTAGGCGTTGAGCTAATTTATTCCAATATTTTCTGGCCGTCTGGCCCTCCTGATCACCCACTAAAACTCTCACAACATCAACCACCGAAAACCACCACTCATCCTTAAAAATAACCCTCCTGATTTTTTGACCTTTAAATTGAATGAACTTGCTCAATTCGCCGTTTTCATTTTTTTGATTGTTTTTCTCATTCATAAAATTAAAATTAATAATTAAGACTAAATATTTGCGTAAAATTATAGAAAAAATTTGCTTAGCTTCTGACTTTGACTGGTCACATTTTATAAACATTAGTTAATGTAATCGCTGCTGATTATACTTCGCTAGTTCAGATTTAACTCTTTCTTCCATAATATCGCGAGATATCGGACCGACTTTATCAAGTATCATTTTTTCATTAAAAGTTAGAAAGGCATCTAATTTTATAAGCCAATCCTTCATAGATGTCACTCGTTCTTCAACACTTCTAAGTTCAGCATAAGATAAAAATTGCTCAACCAATAAATTTAGTCTTCTTAATTCCATTTCTTCTAAATAATTTTTGGCAACCTCCGCTTGTTCACGAGTAATAATTTCACCCTGCCAATTAGTTAAACCTAGATCCGTTTTATTACTATCAATACGATTATGAATGATTTCGGTCGCGGTTAGGCCGGTAATGGCATAGTGGAATTTATTTTGCACAACGGCAAAAAATTGTTTGGCGAGGTTAGCGCGCGAATCGTAATCAACACTAGTGGCAAATATTGCTTTTACTTTTTGATAAAAATTTGCCTCTGAAGTTCTAATTTTTCTTATCCGCTCTTCTAATTCTTGAAAATAGGATCGCTTAACTCGACCATCCGTTAATCGCTCATCATCTAAAACAAATCCTTTAATAATGTATTCTTTTAACTTCTGGGTTGCCCAAATACGAAATTGGGTACCGCGCAAAGAATTAATGCGATAGCCGACGGAGATTATTGCGTCAAGATTGTAATGTTTAACAATATACTGTTTTCCGTCAGCTGCAGTTATCGAGGATTCCTC
>Ga0247841_10006984_pt1 | contig 17040 bp, 14 predicted proteins | sample LaCruzMarch2015__2_FD_192410 | JGI IMG/M metagenome (GOLD analysis project Ga0247841, IMG submission 192410) | Freshwater microbial communities from meromictic Lake La Cruz, Castile-La Mancha, Spain - LaCruzMarch2015_18m | ecosystem: Environmental > Aquatic > Freshwater > Lake | place: Spain... | reverse complement strand
GCAAGCCCGCCCCGGGGGGGGGGGGGGGGCGGGAGGGGGGGGGGGGGGGGGGGCGCGGGGGGCGCGCGACTTGCGTCCCCCGCAGTCCTGAGGCTCTCTCGCAAGAAGCCAGGTGCGAGAGTAAATTAGACGATCATGACGGATACACCTCGATTCCTGCGGGACCGGGTCCGGCCCGCGTTCCCCAAGCGGGCCGTGATCACGGCCGGCATGCCCTACGGCAACAAGGATCTGCACTTCGGCCACATCGGCGGCGTGTTTGTGCAGGCCGACGTTTTCGCCCGTTTCCTGCGCGACCGCATCGGCCCGCAGAACGTCATCTTCGTGTCCGGTACGGACTGCTACGGCTCGCCCATCGTCGAGGACCACCGCAAGCAGGTCGCCGCCGGCACTTTCGCCGGCTCGCTCGAGGAATTCGTGCGGCGCAACTACGCCCGGCAGCGCGAGACGCTCGCCGCCTACGCGGTCAATCTTGACCTCTTCGCCGCCTCCGCACTCGACCGCTATGTGGAGATTCACCGTGAGATCGGCGCCTACCTGCTGCGGGCGCTGCACGCCCACGGCCACCTCGAGAAGCGCGTGACCCGTCAGTTCTACGACGCTGAACTCGGCGTCTTCCTCAACGGACGGCAGGTCCTGGGCCGCTGCCCGATCCAAGGTTGCCGCTCCGACAAAGCCTACGCCGACGAATGCTCCCTCGGGCACCAGTATGAGCCCAAGGAACTGATCGCCCCGACCAGCGCCCTCACCGGCAAGCGTCCCGAGATGCGCGACGTCTACAACTGGTACCTACGCCTGCCGGCCTTCCGCGCGATCCTCGAGCCGTGGCTGCGCGCCCTTGCCGCGGCGGGACATCCACGCGAAGAGGTGGTGAGTGCGATCATGCTCGAACACTTCGAGCCGCCGACCATTTATATAACGCGCGACCAGGAGGAAGCGCTGAACGCCGTCGCCGGCAAACTCCCGCGCCACGAGCGGCCGGAGGGCGAAAGCGGTTCGTTCCGCCTGGTCTTCGGGCGCTTGGAGGATATGGAACACGCCAAGACCATCCTCAGCGAGAACGGTCTGCGCTACCGCTCGGGCAAGACCCTTGTCCCCTTCCGGCTCACCGGGAATCTCGAGTGGGGACTGGCCGCGCCGGAACTCGCAGGGCTCGGCGGCCTGACCTTCTGGGTGTGGCCGGAGTCGCTGTGGGCGCCGATCTCCTTCTGCGCCGCCTATCTCGAACAGCGGGGCGGCGGTCCGGACGACTGGCGCCGGTGGTGGGCTGACCATGATGCAGAGGTTTATCAGTTCATCGGCGAGGACAACGTCTTCTTCTACGGCCTGCCACAGGCCGCCATCTTCCTGGGGGCGCAGGGGTCAGACCCGGTTGTGGACCCGCCGGACGGTCAGATCCGCCTCACCCACCTGATCGCCAACCGGCACCTGCTCTTCCTCGACAAGAAGGCCAGCAGCAGCAGTGCCGTGAAGCCGCCGATGGCTGCCGAGTTGCTGAACTACTACACCGCGGACCAGCTGCGGATTCACTTCTTCAGCCTGGCGCTCGGCAAGCGCAGTGTCAGTTTCCGGCCGAAACCGCTCAACGCGCAGGCCAACCCCAAGGAGGCGGACCCCGTGCTCAAGGAGGGAAACCTGCTGAGCAACGCCTACAACCGTGCCGTGCGCTCCTGTTTCTACACGGCCCAGAAGTTCTACGAGGGGCGAATCCCGATCGGCGAGGTCAGTCCGGACGTGCTGGAGGCCGCCGAGAAGACCATCCTCGACTACGAGGCCGCCATGTTCACGCAGGAGTTTCAGCAGGTGGTGGTCGTCCTCGACGATTGGGCGCGCGCCATCAACAGCCGCTGGAGCCGGAACGATCCGTACAAGGACGGCTGCGACCCCGAAGTCCGCCGGCAAGCGCTGATCGACGCCTTCCACATGGTTCGCGTCGCCACGATCCTGCTGCACCCGATCGCCCCGGCCGGCACGGAGAAAATCCGCGAGTACCTGAACCTGGGGCCGGAGTTCTGGTCCTGGGACCGGGTGTTCCAGCCGCTCCATGTCTTCATGGCGTCGCCGGCGGAGCACCGCCTCCGTTTCCTCGAGCCGCGGCACGATTTCTTTGAGAAACACCCGAGCCAGGTGACGGGCTGACGGGTTCGAGGGCGGTCGGCCCGCGCGGGTAGTTCGGCTTGACGCCAATCCTGCCACGAAGGGGACAGGTCATCCGCTCCGGGTGAGGTGTGGGCATGCCGGGCAGATGGAATCCCCGCAGGGGATGGAACACGGATAGTCTCGGGCGTGAGCCCGTGGACGTCCGGAAAGCCGGTGGCCATTGAGCCCCCGCAGGGGGCGAAACAGAGCGAAAATGCGTTCCTGCGACTCCTCCTCAACGTCTCCTTGGGCGGGCAGCGTTGAACGCGATCCGCACCGGCGCTTCGACTGAGGTGCCGCCACCCTGCGGGGGCTCGATGGGTTTTCGTGCTCTTGTTGTCCACGGGCTCACGCCCGAGGCTACAAGATTCCGCCCTCTGCGAGGGCTATCCGTCAGACACGGCGCGTGGACCACTGAGACACTGCGCCCATCTGTGTTAGCCGGGTTGCGGAGTCCGCAGACTATAGTACGGTGCCTAACTCCAAACCACCGAACAAAGGTGTTTTCCAATGAGCGTGCGTTTGCGTTTCGCCCCGTCGCCAACGGGGCAGGTGCACATCGGGAACATCCGGGCCGCCATTTTCAACTGGCTCTATGCCCGGCACTGCGGCGGCGCCTTTCTGCTCCGCATCGAGGACACGGATCGCGAGCGCTCGACCCCGGAAGCCATCCGCGCCCTGCTCGAGGTCATGACCTGGCTTGGCCTCGACTTTGACGAGGAGCCGCTGTACCAGACATCACAGAAAGCGAGGCACCTCGAAGCCGCGGAGAAGCTGCTGGCCGACGGGCACGCCTACCGCCACGCCAAGGGCGGCGAAACGGCCGCCGGCACGCCGGCGAGCGAGGCGATTCTGTTCCGCATACCTTGGGATGCCGAGTCCGTGCCTGGGGTTGCCGCCGCCGGGCCTTGCGAGACCCCGGTGCAATCCGACACGGATGTGGTCATCGACAAGACCGGCATCAATTTCGCCATGCCGTCCGCCAAAGGGACGCCGAAGCCGGTGCAGAAGTGCCTGGCCGGGTTCAAGGATCTCGAGGTGCTGAATGCCGCGGGAAATGTGCTCTGCCGCCTAAACGCGATCGTCGGCGACCTGCTGGCCGGCCAGCGCCGCGAAACGCTCAAAGGCGTTGCCAAGTTCCGCTTCACCCGGCGTACGATCACCTATCATGATCTCGTCAAGGGCGACCTCACGAAACCGTTGGACAGTCTCTCCGACTTCGTCATCGTCCGCTCGGACGGCAACCCGGTCTTTCACCTGGGCAACGTGGTGGATGACATCACCCAGAAAATCACCCACATCGTGCGCGGCGACGACCACGTCGAGAACAGCTACCGGCACCTGTTCCTGTTCCATGCGCTCGGGGCGCTCTGCCCGGCTTACGCGCATCTGCCGATGATCGTCAACGCCCAGGGAAAGCCGTTTAGCAAGCGTGACGGCGACGCCTATGTCGGCGACTTCCGCGACAAGGGCTTCCTGCCGCAGGCGCTGTTCAACTACCTGGCGCTTCTCGGCTGGTCCCCCGGCGACGACCGCGAGAAGCTGGATCGCCGGGAGCTCATCGATCTCTTCACGCTCGACCGGGTGATAAGCGCCGCGGCTCAGATGGACATGCGCAAGCTCACCGACCTGAACGGCCAGTACATCGCCGAATTGCCGGCGGACGAGTTCCTGCGCCAAGCTCAGGCATGGGCCGCGCGCTTCCCGTGGGGCGCAAAGCTCGACCAGGCTTATCTTGCCCGGGTCGCCGCGCTGCTGCAGAGCCGGACCAAGGTGCTAAGCCAGATCGAACAGTGGGCGTGTTTCTTCCTCGAGACACCCGAATACGACACGAAAGCGTGTGCGAAACTGCTCACGGACAAGCCGGTGCAGAACGCACTCGACATGTTCGCCGCCGATCTCGCCGCGCTGCCGGCCGAGTTCACGGCGGCAGATATCGAGGCGATCGTCCACGGCGTCACCGCTGCCTGCGGGCTCCAGCAGGGCAAACTGAACCAGCCGTTGCGCGTGGCCGTCACCGGCAGCACCATCGGCGCCGGCATTTACGAGACGATCGAGTTGCTCGGCAAGGAGCGCACGCTGCAACGGCTCGAGTACGCCCGGCGGTTCACCGCGTAGCGCCGCTGCGCCGTCGGGCCGGTCCGACAGAACCACCGACGCTTGCTTTGTGCAACATGTTGCACCATAGTAACGCCGTGACAAGGAAACTCCCGACATGGTGAATGCCACAGTCAGAGAAGCGCGCCTGAACCTCTCGCGACTCCTGCGCCTGGTGGAGAACGGCGAGGAAGTGGTCATCCGCAATCGGCAGGCGCCGGTGGCGCGACTGGTCCCGGTTTCCGCGCCCACCCATCGGCCGTTCCCCGATTTGACGGCGTTCCGCCGGCGGCTGGCGAGCCGGATACGGCGCCAAGGACGGCCGGTTGAGCAACTCGTCCGCGCGGACCGGGACGGGCGCGACTGATGTACATCGATACATCCATGCTGGCCAAGCTTTATCTGCCGGAGCCGGAGAGCGCCAGGGTGCAGGCCGCCGTCGCCGCCGGCGGGAATCTCGTCTGTGCGGAACTGCTGCTTGCAGAGTTCGCGTCGGTTCTCAGCCGCAAGGTCCGGGAACGCACTCTGACGCCGGCGGCGCGAGCCCGAGTCTGGGCATTGTTTCAGGAGCATGTCAGCGTCGGCGCCATCGCGCTGCTGCCGCTGCGCCGGCCGCAGATCGTGAAGGCGGGCGACATTCTCCGGAACCTGGGCGGCTTGGTACCGTTGCGTGCGATGGACGCCTTGCACCTGGCGAGTTGCCTCGACGCGGCGCCAGGGCAGCACGCGCTCCTGACCGGCGACGGCATTATGATCAAGGCGGCTTCCAAGCTGGACATACTTCTGCAAAGCTGGTGATGGCGCCGCATAGTAACCCTGCCCGGCGGTTGGCCGCGGGCACACACGAGGCTGCTGACCTTCCATGACTACGGATACTCCACCCCGGGCCGAACTCCCCGTCGTCGCCATTGTCGGGCGCCCGAACGTCGGCAAGTCGGCCCTCTTTAATCGAATCGTAGGCCGGCGCGTCTCGATTGTCCACCAGGAGAGCGGCGTTACCCGTGACCGGGTGGTGAGGCCGGCGGAATTTGAGGGACGGCATTTCCTGCTGGTGGATACCGGCGGCCTCGGTTTTTTTCTGGATGAGAAGCGGGTTGGCGCATTCGATGTTCTCATTCGCGAACAGGTGGATGCGGTCGTCCGCGACGCCGCCCGCGTGATTTTGGTCACCGATGCCCAGGTCGGGGAAACGCCGCTGGACATGGAGATTGCGAACTACCTCCGCCGCCGGGGGGCGCAGGTCACGGTGGCAGCCAACAAGGCCGACAATCCGCAGCTTTGTATTGACGCGCCCCGGCTCTTCGCCCGCCTGGGATTCCCCGCGTGGCCCCCATCTCCTGCGTGCAGGGTACCGGCATCGATGACCTGCTCATCGACGCGCTGGCCGGCATGCCGCAGGTCGCGGTCACGGCCGAGACGGAGACACCGTTGCGCCTGACCGTGGTCGGGCGCCCCAATGTGGGCAAGTCCTCCCTGGTCAACCGGCTGCTGAACAGTAACCGGATGATAGTCAGTGAAATCCCCGGCACGACCCGGGACACGGTGGACATGCCTTTCACCCTGAGGCTGCGCGACCAGCGGCTGCCGGCCGTGCTGGTGGACACCGCCGGGCTGCGACACAAGCACAAGGTCGCATCGCCGGTCGAACTGTTCAGCGTCATGCGCGCCGGCAAGGCCATCGAACGCGCCGACCTCGTGCTGTTTCTGCTTGAGGCCAACACGCCGCCCACGTCACAGGACCGGCGTATTGCGAACCTCATTGTCACCGAGAGCAAGCCGTGTGTCCTGGTCGCCAACAAGTGGGACCTGCTTCCCGCCAAGGTGGCGCCGGGAAAGTTCGAGGCGGATCTGCGGTTTGAACTGCCGTTCATGGCGTATGCCCCGCTGGTGGGGGTGTCCGCGCTCCAGGACTGGGGAATGCCGCGGCTGCTCGAGACCATCTTCGGCATCCGCGAAAAGATGCTTACGGTCGTGCCCACCGCCATTCTGAACCAGTTCCTTCACGATCTGGTCCAGCGCAATCCGCCTCCGGCCAGCGGCGGCCGACGTTTCAAGCTGTTTTACACCACCATGATCAGCGCGCTCCCACCGCGCCTGCTGGCTTTCGTGAACGACCGCCGGCTCGGAACCCGGGCGTACCTGCAGTTCCTCGAGACGCGGGTGCGGGAAGCTTTCTATCCGTGCGGCGGCATTCCGGTTTCCATCACCCTCCGCGACCGCCCGCAGACGGAGCGCCCGCAGCGCAGGTCACGGCCCGGCGCGCCAAGGCCGGCGGCAGCGTCCGGCCCGCACGCCGCCCGCCAGGGGCGCCGCGGCAAACCGTCCCGGAGCAAGGGGCCGCGGGAGCGCCGCCGTGGCTAGGAGCCTGTCGGACTTAGGCGTGGTGCGAGCTGTTGTGACCAGCTTCCGACAGGCTCCTAGCAGGCTGTCGTTAACCGGCCCAAGCATGCCACAACGGGTAAGTCCGACAGCCTGCTAGGTACCCATTGGTGGAAATGCGCTGACATATGAACCACTGCGCTAAGCTACCGCGTATCGTCCTGGCCTCGGCCTCCCCGCGCCGGCGCGAACTCCTGGCGCAGGCGGGAGTGCGCTTCACCTGCCACCCGGCGCACCTCGATGAGTCCGCGCTGCCCGGCGAAGCTCCCGCGGCAACGGTGCAGCGCCTGGCGCGGGCCAAGGCGGCCGCGGTCGCCGCGCGTTACCCGCGGCAGATCGTGCTCGGGGCGGACACCATGGTGGTGCGCAACGGCCGTGCCTTGGGCAAGCCCGAGTCGCTCGCTGAAGCGCGCGAGATGCTCCGCTTCCTCTCGGGGCATGCGCACGAGGTGCTGACCGGCGTCTCGCTGCTCCGGCTTGAGCCGCCGCTGGACGACGCCTGGGTGGCGCAGACCCGCGTCCGTTTCCACCAGCTTGCCGATGCCGCCATCGAAGATTACCTGTCCCGGGTCCACACGCTGGACAAGGCTGGGGCCTATGCCATTCAAGAGCATGGCGACCGAATCATCGAGGAGATCGAGGGGCTGTTCAGCAACGTCGTCGGGCTGCCAATAGAGGACGTCGTGGCGCGGCTGAAGGCGATACCAGGTGTCGAGTAAACGACGCGGTTGGTCCAAACAGTCTACGGGGAGGGGCCATTCTCGCCCCTCCCCGCGCCCCTCCCGAGAGGGGCCGACGGCCCCATCTCTCGGGGATTTGCGGAGTGCGCAGGCAGGCAACGCGTTGGGGTTGAGAACGATGCCAGTTCGCCTGCGAACTCCGCAAATCCGAGAAGCGGTGGCGGGTTCGGGGACCACAATCGAGGCGACACGAAAGCTGAAACTGTAGTCCTCGACCGTCGGGTCGCGCGATCTGAAGGCGACAGGGAAATGGGCGCTCAGGGCGCCGTGGCCGGTCTCGAACGACCCGCCGTGTCGGGGTTCTGCAAGCGCCTTCTGCAAGACAACATGGCATCAGGCGGGTTGAGTTGTGCCGGACTCCGTGGTACGTTTCAACGTTTCCAGACTGATCTGCGGAGTCCGCAAACACGGGGCATTCATGCCAGCCACGAACATGGAACCGGCGTTCGCCACCAAGGAACTGCACAAGACCTTCAAGCTCGACGGGCACGCGATCCCGGTCCTGCGCGGCGTCAATATGCAGGTTCGCCGCGGGGAATGGATCGCGCTGGTCGGCGCCTCGGGCAGCGGCAAGTCAACTCTCCTCCACCTGCTGGGGTCGCTGGACACGCCGACGCAGGGCGAAGTGTTCTGTCTCGGCCGCGGCTACCATCGGCTCTCCGGCAGCGCGCGGGCCGAGATCCGGCGCCGGGAGATCGGGTTTGTTTTCCAGAATTTCCACCTGTTCCCGGAACTGACGGCACTCGAGAACGCCATGCTGCCCGGGCTGCAGTGGCGCTGGAACCGGCAGGCGCTCTCGGCGCGGGCGCGGCAGTTGCTGGTTCGCTTTGATCTCGAACCCCGGCTCGATCATCGGCCGCAGGAACTCTCCGGGGGGGAACAGCAACGGGTGGCCCTGGCCCGGGCACTGATCAATGACCCGGCCTTCATTCTGGCCGACGAACCGACCGGCAACCTGGACGCCGCGGCGGCCGGCGAGATCATTGCCCTGCTCGAGCATCTGCACCGGGCCGAGAAGAAAACGATTGTGATGGTCACGCACGACCTGGGCCTCGCACGCCGGGCGGACCGCATCTGGAAAATTGCCGGCGGCGTGGCCGCCGTGATGTAGCCGGCGGCCCCCGCAGGAAGGGGTCGAGGGGCCGGCACCTTGTCGCGAATTCCTGATCCCGCTCCTGATCCCGCTCGGAGCGCGGAGTTCAGGTGTCAGGTGTCAGGTGCCGTGTCAGAAACAACACCGGACCGCTTCCATGCGGTCGCGGCTCGGATTGGCGTTCCGCGTCCTGTCGGCCACTACAGAACACCAGCGCGTCAGCGCGGTGATTGTCACCCGGCTTACGCCGTGGTGCTCTGCCGCTGGCACGGGCTGCGGATCGGCTCCGGGGACACGCCGAAGTAGGGACTATGTTCCGCTGCGCGCTCCGCAAATCCAAGAAAATGCGGAACATGCCGGTTGGATGCCACGGCGCAAAACAAAAAGGGCGGACCGTGAAGTCCGCCCGTGTAGTCCGCGATACTGCTGGTGCCTTACTTCCGCCGCCGGAGCAGCGCCAAACCAGACAGCGCCAGCAGGGAAAGCGTGGCCGGTTCGGGAACAGCCGAGAAACTCAAATCATCAATGCCAACGCCGCTGCCCTGGTTGGGGCCGGTGGACCAGCGCAGCCAGAGGTCGGAACCCGCAGCCCAACCGCTGGGCATAATCACGATCTGGGAATAGGAGCGGCGGTTGGCGGCAAGGTTGCCGTTCATGGTGTACAGGTTGCTGTTCCATGGCGGGTTGAAATTCAAGGCCGACACCCCGGTGAAACCACTGCCGTCCAGAGAGCTGGCGCTCGTGCTGTACGCGAAAGCCACGGCTACGGTGCTCTGGTCGCGCCATTGTTCGCCGGTGTAGCTCAGCGTGAACTCGGTCATGGTACTGCCCGTGTTGTTGGTAAGGCGCAAACCCCAGATAGTGTTATCGTTGTAGGACATGCAACCCAGGGCACGGTCCGAATTGCCGCTGACGCCCAGGCTCTGCAGAATGTGAGTCACGCTACTGCCGTCGTTTGCCAGGTACTGCGTAAACGACGTGTAGGTGCCGCCATGCATGGCGTACCATCCCGGAATGGTCGAGTCATTGGTCCAAGTCGTGTACGCCCCGTTGCCAGTAGCGAGCGTGTTGAAGTCTTGCGAGTAAACCCCGTTGAAGGTATTATAACTGACACTTGCCCCGGACACGCCCGCGAAAAGGATACCCAGGAGCGTTGCCGTCACCAACAGTCGTGCAGTCATGATTTTCCCCTTATCCCATGCCGGAACACTGAGTTTGCCGCCGGCACACCCGTCAGTACAGGCTTCATGCCGGCATTGTTGAACAACTTGAATTCTACTTTAACCCCGTGTTTTGAAAAAGCAAGCGGGACCCGTAACCCGGCAGTCACGCGGGGAGCTCTTGTACGGCGCTCGGCCCCTGATCGCCCAATGGTGCGCGGGGGCCGCGCAGCGTACAGGTGCGTTGGTTCGGGTTCCACATTCAAGAGCCCGGCCAAGCCGCACACAGGTTCGCACAAGTCACAGGACTTGGTTCTGGCTTGGCCGGGCTAGCAGGCTGTCGAAATACAGGTATCTTGCCTCACGGAGGCCTAAGTCCGACAGGCTGCTGGGACGTCATTCCCGTGCCGGGCGGGCGGCCTTGGCGGCGTCTTCGTAGACGCTCTTGACTTTCGCATTGATCGAGTCGTCGAACCAGCCGCGGAACAGCAGGATGTCGCCGCCGCGAACGGCTTCGACAAGGTCTTGCCGCTTCTGATCATACCCCTTGGCGTCCTTCATAACGACGCAACTGATGGCGTCGGGAAAGATGCGCTTGATCCTCTCGGGCGTCCGCCAGACGCCGCCGTAGTCCAGTTCCATGTACTGGGCGCAATAAGCCCAGTAAGCGGTGTGGTAGGTCCCGTCCCCATGCAGCAGTTCGGGAATGAGCAGCACGTCCGGGTGTTTCTCCGCGAGCCGTTTCCAGACCTCTGCTTGCAGCAGGCGCCATGGGAAATCGCCTTTCTCGCCGAAGGGCTGATAAATGCCATTGGTATCGATGTAGAAGATGGTGCAGCCCCACCGTTTCTGGGCGTAGGCGATTTTGTCGCTCATGCGCTCGACGATCGGAAAGAACTGGTACGCCGGCAGATCTTTCGGCCGCAGATCCTGAAACTGCTCGTTTCGGCCAGGCATGTCGCTGCCGGTGCCGTGGGCCCAGGCCTTCTTCTCTTGGTTGTAGTACACCTGGGTCGGGCGGATGCACACCCCGGTTTTCAGCCCGGCGTCACGAAACTTCTGAAAGTACTCGTCAATGAAGCCGTCAATCTCCGGGTCGAGTTTGGGAATCATCCGCGGGTCCCCGATGTAGGTGATCGGGTGCGGATTCTGGTCGCCTTCGACATCCCAGAGAATCATTCCCTGGGCATCCATCCCTTTCAGCACCTTGACCGACTGGTCTGCGACCTTGAGGAACATCTCCCTGAGTTGAGCCTTTCCCGCGGCGGTCGAAACGTCCAACTCCTTCTTGTTGAACCAGCCGCGCGGGTTGGTTTCACTCATCCCGTCTCCGCCGCCGGGCAGGAACAGTTGCCCGATGGGGCGGTTGTCCTTCCACGCGGGCCGCGGCTTATAGTAGGCTCGGAACGCGGCATATAGGTCTTTGATGATCTCGTCACTGCCGACGGAGGCAGCGGCCAGGCGCAGACTGAATTCGACTGTGAGCTTCTGGCCGGCCGCAACCCGCGGCAGCCCCAGCGGATGCACCGAGTAAGCTCCCGGTTCCGCCGCACACACGCCTCCCTTGAGCAGCAGCGGGAACTCGGCCGACTCCCTGCTGGCGGGCCTGCCCAGGCCAAACCGCACGGGCGGGTACATCGTTTCGCAGCAGGCAATGAGCTTGCCTTCACCGACAGGGGCTTCGACGGTGATGAGGTTATCGAGCGAAGAGCCCATAGCGCCTTTGTCGAGAAGCGCGGCCGGGGCGGAGGGCAGCTTCAGGACCAGCAACGGCACTTCGAAGTCGGCGATGTTGAGGTCGCCGGCATTGACCAGCGTCACGGTGATCCCGAGGCCGTCCGGCCGTTCCCGGTAAGCATATTCCACCTTGCCCCACGAATACTGTTGCCGAACGGTTTTCGTGGCGGCGTCAAACGTGCTTTGCGGCGCCGTGACTGCCGGTTTCTCAGACGTATACTTCCGGTATCCCTGGGCATCGAGAGCCACTTTGTCCAGCGTGACGGCAACCGTGCCGGGGACGCCTTCCTTCAGCAGTTCGTTGCCACGGAATTTCAGCGAAGATAGCCCGGCGCCATTGAACGTGACTTGAGGCGTGTCCTGAGCCAGGGTGGTCAGAGCCAGCAGCCCCATGACCGTGACAGACAGGATGGTGCAATACATTGGTTTCTCCTTTATGATTCAGCGGTCCGGATACCACCGGTGATCGTTCTGGCAGGATTGCAGACCATTCAGGTATTCGGCGGAGTAGTTCTCGACATGGCCATCGAGAATCAGCAGGTTTGACGTGCCGCGATGGCGTGGGAAGACCCGTTCGCCGCCATTCCAATACCCGCGGACGTGAAAGCCATTGCCGTTCTGATAGAGCACGCCGTCGTCTGTCTCGGCACGGGCCCCCTCCGCCAAGACAAGCATTTTCGTGGGGTTGGTAAGCTGACTCAGGCGCAGCCGTATCGCTGTCCAGCAGTTGCCCGTCCACCATGGCAAGCCGGGCGGATGACTCCAGCCGTTGATCGGGTAGCGGAGAAACCAGTTCATGGCCGCGTCGAAATTGGCCGCCGGCACCGTGAGCCCGGTGGCCGGGGTGACCCCGAAACCACTGAGCCCGGCGGGGCGTGGACCGCTTGAGGGACACCAGAGGTTGGCAAAAGCGGCGTCCCCGAAATAATCGCGCATCTGGAACGTCCAGGAGCGGTTCACTTCATCGAACGCGAGCGGCAGCCAGCAGTCCGAATCGTCTATATACGAGACATAGGCCAGGGAGTCTTGCCGCAGGTTATTGATGCACACAGCCTTGCGGCTGTTGTCGCGGGCTGCTCCCAAGGAGGGCATGAGTATGCTCACCAACACCGCAATGATGGCAATGACCACAAGAAGCTCGATCAAGGTGAACGGGCGCAGGACTCCGCAGGACAAGAGTCCGCAACCTTCAAGGCTTCGCCGGCCTGGCTTCGCCGGCCAGGATCTTGACATCGGCGGATTTGGCGGTAATTGCCTGATTGCCGTCTTTCTCAAAAACCACTCCTGCGACCTCGGCTTTCTTTCCGTCGCCGGTTTTGGCGAGTAAGACTCCCGCCGAGCCGTAAACGTAATACACAACCTGAATTTCTTTTCCGGCGTCATCTTTGGTGGTGACCGTCAACGTGGCATTGGCAGCGAGCGGATCCATTTTCGCATTGAGCTCGACCAATCTCTTGGCGATCCCCGTTATCGTTACTTTGTCGGCTTTGGCGGGTGTGGCAGCCACGGCCGCCCCTGTGACCGTCAGACCCACGACGCCCACCACCAATGACACCAACAGCGCACGACTGAACATGGAAATCCTCCTTCTCCTGCCCTTATCCTAGCCCGGCCAAGCCAGAACCAAGCGCAGTGGCTTGGGCAAGGCTTTGTGCGGCTTGGCCGCGCTCTTTATTTTGGATCCCGAAAAGTTGCTCAGAAAGCAACACATTTCAGTCGGAAGGTGCAAACAGAAATCGCAGTTGCACCTGCCGTAACCGCGACCGCACCTTGGCAGCCGTCGTCCTAGGAGCCTGTCGGGCTTAGGCGTGTCGCGAGTTCTTGTGACCAAATTCCGACAGGCTCCTCATGCAAAACCGCGCGGGAATTGACCGAATTCATGGCAAATCACTAAAAGACACTCATGCTGGCGCGGTTTTGCCATTAGCAGGCTGTCGTCAACCGGTCCAAGCATGCCACAACGGGTAAGTCCGACAGCCTGCTAGAGCAGGCACGAAAAACAGCGATCATCGTCCCGGTTTCTGTTCTCCCGCGCCCTTTCTGAACTCACTGATCTGGGTCTGGAGCTGCTGGCGCTCTTCGAGCAGTTTGGCACCTTCCGGGTCGGCTTTGATACGCTCGGTGACCTTGTCTTCCAATGCCTTGCGAGCCGCTTCGGCGGCTTGCCGCAGGGCCGCGATATCCGCGTTCTCGGACACCCCCGAAGCCGGCTCTCCGCGCCCCTTGTCGCCGCGCCCGAGGACGAGACCGAGCCGCTGGCCAATAGGGATCAGGCTTTTCTCCAAATCCTGGAGCTGTTTCTGCATCTCCCCCACTTTGTTGCGTAGGTCCTCCATCTGGGCCACAATCTTGGCGGCTTCCGGATCGGCCTTCAGGATGTCCTGGGTTTTTGCCTCGATCGCCTTCCGAGCGCTCGCCGCCGTTTCGTAAAGCTTCGCGATCTCCGCATCCTGGGTTTGGGTCGCGCCACCCTTCTCGCGGCCGGGCTGCAGTCCCAGACGTTGTCTCACAGTCTGAAGTCCGTTCTCCACCCAGTTCAGGCGGGCACGCAACTCCGACGCCTGCTTGGCAGCGTCACCCGGTGGAGTTCCCTGCGCTTGCACAAGAACGACCGGCATGAGACACAGCAATCCCACCAGCAAACAGCACAGACTTTTCATGGAAACCTCCTATGGCGTTTTCTCGATGCTCTTGATCCGGGCATGTTCTTCAAACACCCACGACACCTTCACCCTGTCGCCGACTTTGAAATCCTCCAACTTCTTCATCATGTCCTCAGTAAATTCAATATACCGTGCGGCAAGCGCGTCTGACAAGTTAGCGTAGCGTCTCTGATCAGCCCGTGACTGTCCTCAGATCGAGTTGCCAGATACCGCCGGGCTCGTCCGGGTACCCGAGGGCATCGTTCGCCGCGGCACTGGTCGGATCCGCCACCCGCATGCGACTGCAGTGATGCGTATGCCCGACAAAAACCGCGCGGACTAGCAGGCTGTCATACTTACCGGTTGTCGCAAGCTTGGGCCGGCTGACGACAGCCTGCTAATGGCAAAACCGCGTCTGTCTTGAGGTGTTTCAGGCAAAGTCTTTCGGTTTCGAGCAGAATTCAGTGCGGTTTTGCTGGAGCAGCCTGTCGAAACACAGGTATCTTGACTCGCGGAGGCCTAAGTCCGACAGCCTGCTAGACTCGAGTCGCGCCCTATTCCCCCTTGACGTCGTAGCAGTAGACAATCTCCTGGTCGCGCAAGTAGAGTTTTCCGTCCGCGACGACCGGATGTGTCCAGATTTTGCCGCTCGGGCTGCGTTGCCGGGTCTGCGGATCCAGCCGGAAGCGGCCCTTCTCGCTCCAGCCTGCGGAAGAGGCTTCGGCCAGCACGACCGCGCCGTCGTTTTCCGAGAGCAGGTAGAGCATGCCGCCGGCACTGGCCACGGCACCCTTGCCTAGAGCGTCCTTTTTCTGCCAGACGCTCGCGCCGCTCTTGAAGTTCAGACAGCTCCAGCCGCCGCGATCGGAGTAGCCGTACAGAAAGTCGCCCACCAGCAGGACGCCGCCGTGGTGATTGACCATGTTGCCGTTCGCGTAGATGTCGGACACGGCATTCTCCGGGCCGATCCGGATGAGCTTGCAGCCCGCGTCGTAACCGCTGGTGACAAAGACACAGCCATCTTTGAAGATCGGAGTCGGGATCACGGCCGTCTTGCCCGGCCAGTCGCTCTGCCACAGGAGCTTGCCATCCTGCGCCGCCACCCCCGCCACTTTCCGCATCGTCAGGACAATGACCTGACGGGTTCCGTTGTGCTCGGCAAGGATGGGAGAGGAATATTGGGCGTCCTCCGTGAACTCCTTGGACTGCCAGACAACTTTGCCGCTGTCCTTGTCCAGCGCGGCGACGGCGCCCTGGCCACCGCCCGGCGTGCAAATCACCCGGTTGCCGTCCACGAGCACGGACTCCGCATACCCCCACATCGGCACCTTCCCGCCCAGGTCACTCATCGCCGTCTTCCACAGGAGTTTGCCGGTTGCCGCGTCGGCGCAGATCAGGATGCCCTGCCCGCCCATGGCGTAGACCCGCCCGTCACGGACCGTGGGCGTGCCGCGCGGACCATCGCCCCAGTTGTTCTTGAGCCGCGGCCCGATCTCGGTGGCCCACCGTTCGGTGCCGGCGTCGGCGCTCAGAGCTAGAAGGCATTCCATATCGCCGCGGGCACCCATGATGTACAGCGTGCCGCCGACCACGGCTGGTCCCGAGTAGCCGATGCCTGCATTCTGGTATAGCCAGATGCGCTTCGGTCCACCCTCGGGCCACTGCTTCAGCAGTCCCTGTTCCTGGCTTACCTCCGAGCGATCCGGTCCCCGCCATTGAGGCCAGTCGGCCGCCCTCCCGAGAAAGACAGTGCTCGACAATCCTACGGCCATGCAAACCATGATTTTGCGCATGCTCCGAGGTCTCCCAGTTGCCATGAATGCGCTACTCGCTGCCGAATCCACAGACAAACTGCGGCCACCGACTTCTGAAGATAGCGGGGCCGCGCCGTAAGCAGACACCGGCGGAACCTGTCAGGTTCCCAGGTGCCCCGAAAAGCGGCCGAGTTGCTTCTGTCCGGCACCACTTCGGCTCCTCTGCGGTGCGGTCGCGACCGGAGGGGCTCGCCTCACGAACGGTGGTCCGCCCCGCCCCCCCCAAAAAAAAGAGAGACCGGCGCTTGACTCCCTGTTTTTAATAGATATATAGTCAGTTTCCAGTGAATGGGGATTTGCCTGCGCCGCCTTTAGTGTGTGACCGGGGAGTTTGGCGGGCGCAAGCGAAATATTTATGTGCCGTGTCTCTGAATGGGCGTCCTAACGTGCCACAGGCAATGCCGTAGGCCGTGCCACAGGCACGAGGGGGAGCGGGACCGAAGTCATCAGGAGAGAACCCTCATGAAGACCTCTGGCGCGGGATGCTTGGCGGGTAGGAAGTGTCGTCTGGCAGTTTTGGCCTTCGCTCTGGCCGGCTTGACGGCGGGACATGCGCCACCGGCGCGCGCGGCGGACACGGCAACAACCTCCTGGACCGGTACGGCCAACACCGATTGGGCTAATGGCGGCAATTGGGGTTCCGGCGTTCCCACGGCCACGCTGTCCGCCAAATTTGATTCGACCTTCACTAACCACCCCATTCTAACCGCCGCCTCGGCGTCTCAGGGAATCTGGCTGGCGACCGGGGCCGGTCAGGACGTGACCATCAGTGCGGGAAGTGCCCTAATCCTCACGCTCAACGGCGACGCAACGCTCAGCGGCCAGACCAACGCGGGCATCATCCTCGACGACACGGCGAACCACAATCTCTATATCGGCAACAATGTCACGACCAGCGTTGCCAACGACACCGGTTTCTACGTGAACAATGCCGGCACGCTGACGGTGGGAGCGCTGAGCATCGCGGCGACCAAGACCCTGACCCTGGGTGGAACCGATGCCGCGGGCAGCATCGTCATCAACGGCGCGATTGCCAACACCACCGGCAGTCTGAACCTGAATACGGCTGGTACCGCGACTCTGAACGGCACGAATCTGTATACCGGCACGACGGCCGTCACTGCCGGCGTCCTGAGACTCGGCTCGGCTGGGGCTTTGGGCACTACCTCCATGGCGACGGTCAGCAGCGGCGCGGTGCTGGACACGGGCGGCTGGAGCACCGCCCGCCCCCTCACGATC
>Ga0247841_10006983_pt1 | contig 17040 bp, 15 predicted proteins | sample LaCruzMarch2015__2_FD_192410 | JGI IMG/M metagenome (GOLD analysis project Ga0247841, IMG submission 192410) | Freshwater microbial communities from meromictic Lake La Cruz, Castile-La Mancha, Spain - LaCruzMarch2015_18m | ecosystem: Environmental > Aquatic > Freshwater > Lake | place: Spain... | reverse complement strand
GGGCGATGGCAAAATAGATGTAACCGATTTGGAATGGCACTACTTAAAAGGCGATGGCGATTTTAAAAGCGCTGAAATCAAAAAACTGCGCGACGAAGCCGACATCATCATTACCAATCCGCCTTTTTCCTTGTTTCGTGAATTTTTAGTGTGGGTTGTTGATGCAGACAAGCAATTTTTATTAATTGGAAATATTAATGCCATTAAATACAAGGATCTTTTCCCAATAATTCAAGAAAATAGAATTTGGTTAGGTGCTACAAATTTCAATAAAGGCATGTACTTTAAAGTTCCTTCTGATTTCATTTATGCAGATACCTATAAGTTTGAACGAGAACATAATGGTGAAAAAGTGAATCGTGTGCCTGGAGTATGTTGGTTTACCAATATAGATCATGGACGACGTCACCAGCCCCTGCCACTGATGACGATGGCCGACAACCTGAAATTTAGCAAACACAAAGAGATTAAAGGTAAAAAATCCTATGACCACTACGAAAACTACAATGCTATTGATATTCCTTTTACGGATGCTATTCCAAGCGATTATGATGGCATAATGGGTGTGCCTATTACATTTCTAGACAAATACTCACCTGAGCAATTTGAGATTATTTGGCAAGCCAGTGGGAATACTCGTGCATCAGCTCCGAAAGAAATATTAGAAAGACTAAATTATCAACCACATCCGGATGATAGAGGAGGTTGTACAATCTTGAATGGTCAAAGGACTTACGATAGGATTTTAATAAAACACAGAATAGTTACTAAATGAAAACAACGCTCAAAACCGAAATCACCGTTGCAGATATTTGTAATGGATTTGTGTATAACGAACTCGAAGGAAAAGGTTTGTTTGGTTTGAGTGGCAAACTAACCATACAACCCGAATATCAGCGTAACTATATTTATGCTTCCGATGGTGGTAAAAAGAAGTGGCTGTTATCGAATCCATACTAAAGAGTTACCCGTTGGGTTTAATTTATTTCAACAAAGTGAGCGACGATAACCTCGAAGTATTGGACGGGCAACAACGCATTACCAGTTTCGGACGTTTTGTTACCAACAAATTTGCGATTAAAGATGAAAACGGAATGCAACAGTATTTTAGCAGTCTTGCAACCGAAATACGCGAATTAATACTGGCAACAAAACTACTTATTTATGAATGTGAAGGCACCGAACCCGAGATAAAACAATGGTTTCGCACCATCAATATTGCCGGAGTTCCGCTCAATCAGCAGGAGATAAACAATGCCATCTATTCAGGTCCGTTTGTAACGTTAGGTAAGGAAGAATTCAGCAACAGCCAAAACTCCAACATTCAAAAATGGAGCGCCTATGTTTCGGGCAGCGCCAACCGGCAGGATTTTCTGGAATGTGCCCTCGACTGGGTTAGCAAAGGCAAAATTGATGACTATATGAGCCGTCACCGTTACGACAAGAATATTACCGAATTAAAAACTTATTTCAATTGTGTAATTGACTGGGTTTCGGGCGTGTTTAAAGATGTGGAGCGTGAGATGTGCGGGCTGGAATGGGGGCGTTTGTACGAAGCATATCACAAAACAGCTTACAATCCTGCAAAAGTGACGGCAGAAGTGCAAAAGCTTTATGCCGACCCGTATGTGAAAAATCGCAGAGGAATTTTTGAATACATTCTGGGTGGTTCGGTTGATACCAAATTACTTGATGTAAGGGTTTTTGATGAGGCAACCAAGAAATCGGTTTATTTAATCCAGACAGCACATGCCGAAGCAAGGAAAGAATCAAACTGTCCGCTTTGCGCCCTTGGCCACGATGCCAACAAGAGTAAAATCTGGAAACTAGCCGAAATGGATGCCGACCATGTGGCTTCATGGAGCAAGGGCGGCGCAACTACTGTCAAAAACTGTCAGATGTTGTGCAAAACACACAACAGGGCAAAAGGAAATCGGTAATGTAGGAAATAGAAAAAGAAACTGGAAGTTTAACAGAGCATTGAATAAAATTAAAAAAGTAGTATAACTTCGGGGGATGAAGTTGTTAGCGTTCATCGTAAAGCATCAACCAACATGATAAATTGAGCAAGATTAGGTATTTTAGAATCATTAAAATCATTGATATAGTGACTTGTTTAATATATTGTTTAACCATGAAAAAAAAGTAATTATGAACAATAAAACAGAAGGTTTAATAAATGGTCTGGCTGCACTAATAGTTCTTTTCACTACTATGCTAAACCCATGGATTTCTATAGGCTTAGCTGTTATTTTCTTAATTGGACTGGGTATTTATCATTTTACACGAAAGAATTAAATTCTTTTGAAGGAGAATGAGATGTCTGCTTAAGTTTCATAACCATTTATATAAGCTGATCAATTATAAAGTCAGTATATGACCAAAGCGAGCTAAAGAATTTGCCAAACCAAACCCTCCTTTGCTGCGCGATTGTATGGCGTGGTTTGTAAAAGTTATTTCTTCAATTTATCAATACAGGGTTATTCAAAATTTAAAATGGCAGGCAAAAGTAAATCGGTAATGGGAGCAGTACAACCGGAGTAAATAAAAAAATATCCCGAAGTTTAACAGAACAATGGATAAACTTAAAAAAGTATAAGAACTTCGGGGGATTAACTAGTTATGGGTAAGTTTGAAAACATTAATAAAATGAAAGAATTACAAAAAGTAATGATTGTAGCTTTAACAGGATTAATTTTCTTTTGTGGAAAAAATGACAACAATCCAGTAACACCCGATTCGAATATTACCTTTTCAGAATCGCCATTTGATTTGCAAGGTATCAATGCAAAATTTGCAAAAAACATTGCTTATGATAGCAAGCCAAGAACTCAATTTGATATTTGGCTGCCAAATTCTAACAATCCGACAGGTTTAGTTATATATATACACGGAGGTGGCTTTACAAGAGAGGACAAAGATTTTGTATATAAAGTTCAGTCAGGTGGAAAGTGGGATTTTCCAACCGATATTCGCTACTTGCTTCAAAACAATATTGCGTTTGCAACTATTCGTTACACTTATCTTAACACAACAAGAGAAACGGATGGTGTTAAAAAACCCATGTCGGATGTAAGAAGAGCTTTACAGTATATCAGAAATCGGGCAGGTGATTTTAACATTGACAAGAATAAAATAGTTTTAGCAGGCAATTCAGCAGGGGCAGCCACTTCTCTTTGGATTGCATTTAATAATGACTTCGCAGATGCCCAAAACAGCGACCCTGTTTTAAGAGAATCAAGCCGGGTGAAAGGTGTAGTAGCAAGAGAAACTATAGCTAGTTTCGATGTTGAAAACCGTTGGGTAAATGATGTTTTCGTTGACTATAGTGTAACTTGGTCAGTAATATTGGCTAATGAAATGGGGAACATTCGAAAAATTTATGGAGTATCTTCCACTGCGGAATATGAATTGCCTTCCATTGATGCGTATAGAGCTGAACTTGATATGCTATCATTAATGACTTCCGATGACCCTGAAATATGGATAAATAATACATTTAGAGATGTAGTGAACCCCTATGTCCCTTTTAATCCGGATATACCTTCGCACCACGCCTTTCACGTAAGAGAATTGAAAAAGAGAGCAGATGCAGTAGGGGTTAAAAACATTGCTTACTATGGCAAAAATCCAGTAATTTATGCCCACCCAAGCAATGAAACCTGGACACAGTTCTGTAGAAGAAAGATTAACGAATAAATGCCTACAACATACAATATGCGATAATTGCGGGCTTTTGTGGTAGGTTGATACATTGTGCAAGAAAGAAACATTTTTGCAACATTGAAACGATAGTGCCTTGAAATCCCGCAACATACCCCGATGCAAAAGAAGTTTTTGATGCTGGCCGCGAATTGTGGAAATATTATCACGCACAACCCAAATGCAATGTAAATGCTTCGTTGTACGATATCCGCGAACATTTTAAAGGCCGCAACGAACAGGGCAAAATGAACAACAAAAGCGAAGATGCAACATACATGGAACTGATAACAGCTTTACGCGGAAAACTGAAAAAACTGCAAAAGAAAATTGAACCAAAAGTATATGAGTACGGATTTTTGAAATAGTAATTCCTAAGTTGAGTCGATTTGGTTTGGGATGAGGGGAGCAGGTGACACACAAAAACGTTCAAAAACTGCCAGATGTTGTGTAAAACGCATAACCGGGCAAAGGGAAACAGGTGAATGGGGTCAAAGAACCGGAGGAAATCGGGGTAATAAAAAAAGAATCCCGAAGTTTGACAGAACAATGGATAAATTTAAAAAAGTATAATAACTTCGGTGGATTAACCAGTTGTGTGCTATTCCATAAAAGAATCCGATTAACCCATAGAGCTAACTGGTATTTTATTGTGATTAGTAATTAACAAAAAATGACTTTAATCAAGATAAAATAGCTCATGAGAAACATTTAGAAATTTTGAATTAGTTGAAATTATAGAATTATATATTAACATTTTAAAAGAAGAAAAATGAAAATTAAAAAGACGTATATTTTAGTAATTGCTTTTCTGATGATGCCAATTATCAATAAAGCTCAGAATCCTTTCAATTTTGAATTGACCTCAGTCACTGATTCTAGTCATTTTGTTCTAAGTGAAGCAAAGGGTAAATTTGTTGTTTTACATTTTTTACTAAAGACAGAATGTCCTTATTGCCTGAAACACACCCATGATTATATCATTAGATCAACAACACTTCCAAACGTTATCCAAGTATTTATTAAGCCTGACACTGAAAAAGAAATTGAAGAATGGGCAGGGAAATTATTAGACGATGAATCAACCAAGTATCCAATTTATCGTGACCCTGAAGCAAACTTGGCTAAGTTATATAATATTCCAGATGGCTATTCATTTCATGGGCAGACTGTTCATTACCCTGCTTTAATAGTATTGGACACAGAGGGCAACGAACTATTTCGGTATATAGGAAAAAACAATACCGATCGATTTTCATTTGACCAACTTGTTGATAAAATGAAAGAATTCACAGAATTGAAGTCTATGAAAAAATAGAAAATAACAGCACACAATAAATAGGACTCTGAGCGGTCGGCACGACCCAGCGATGAGTCAGTGTTGAACTACATCCCTGACCACAGTCCAGAGAGTTTTTCTCTATGCACTTATCCCCTCCGTTGCCGCACAATTGTATCGCTTGGTTTGTAAAAGTTATTTCTTAAATTTATCAATACAAGGTTATTCAATATTTAAAATGGCAGGCAAAAGCAAATCGGTAATGGGTACAGGGCAACCTGATGAAATAAAACAAAATCCCGAAGTTTAACAGAACATGGGATAAACTTAAAAAAGTAGATTAACTTCGGGGGATTAAGTAGTTAGGCAAAATACTGTGAAAGAGCAGAAAATTAGTGATGTCGTGTAAATGTCGTGTTTTTGTAGTTGGAAAGTTACCTTAATTAGGTTGACATTTGTATTCAAAAAGAAAAAATGGAAACAGGAAGTCTAATTAAAGAATTAAGAATTAAAAAGGGCATGACTCAGGAAGAGTTGGCTGATAAAACTGAAGTTAGTACCCGAACAATACAGCGGATTGAAAATGGAGAAGTAGACCCTCGGGCATACACTCTTCAAATGATTGCGAAAGCATTAGATGTTGATTTTAGCTTGTTTATAGAGAATAAACCAGATGAAAGTATAGAAGTTAGAAAGGTTAATAATAACAATTGGTCCGGATTATTACATTTAAGCGGATTATTACCTCTAATCTTTCCGACATTAGTAATGTGGAATTTTAAAAAAGAGAAAACGAAAGATATGTCAAATCATTTTCGTGCTGCTATTACTATGCAGTTATGCATTTGGGTGATTAGTCTTGCTGGTATATGGATTTATTGGAAAACTAATATACCTATACCGCTTATAGGTGGATTATTGGTTGGTGGTTTAATATCAATAATGAACACAATATTTGTTATGACTGGAAAGCCTTATATAAATCCATTTATTAAAAGTGGAGAAATAATTGGTAAATGAAGTACTTTGTCTAACTTCAGCTACCTGTCAAGTGCAGTAGCGGTGGTTTTCGGTGGGCAGCTTTCCGCCCGGTCCCGCCTTAGGCGAGATGACAGAAAACCGCCTCGAAATCTGGCACGAAACCTCACCATCAACCGTTCGTTGCACTCTCCAGTTCCAGAGTAAGAACTATTATTAAATTCAGTTGTTTACATTCAGAGTAAATTTTAATAGGTAATGAGACGTTATATTTTATTGTTCTTTTTATTAACCTTCTTCGGTTATTCATTTTCACAAACTACTGTGTCAGGATTTTATGTAACTAATGCCAATGACACTATTTCGGCTCAAATAAAATTACCAAAATCAATTTTTGGGTCAGTTGACTTGTCAAAATTTCTTTTAAAAGTAGAAGTTGTTGATAGTATCAGCGGAGAAAATAAATTTAAACCCGATGACATTGCAGGTTTTGGATTTTTATTGAATGAAGAGCATTACCGGTTTTTTTCTAAACCTGCTATTACCGAAAATAACCTTAGATTCCTTCAACCCGTAATTCTTGGACAAAAAACCAGCCTTTATCAGTTTCAGACTGTGGATCAGAACGGGGCTCCTCTTGGTACCTTTTATACTTTCGAAAAAGCAGACGGCACCTACACGTTTCTAATCACGGGTATAAAAAACCTTAATAAGTACAGAGAAACATTAAAAGAATTTTATAATGACAATTTGGAAGTACAACAATTCATTGATACAAAATTTCAGACCAAAACGTCAATAAAAACTGATATTACGGAAATAGTGCAGGCTGTAAACAAATTATAACTATTGAAAGTATTAATAATTAAATACTCACGACAATGAAAAACTTAAAATCTCTTCTCAACCAATCGCTGACCTGGACTTTTAAGAAGAAGAAAATTATTCTTCAAAGCGGCGACGAAACTATTGTTGAGTTGATTGAGGAAAAACACGCTAAGGCTTCCTTTGAATTAGACGGGAAAAAATACATCATTCGTAACGAAGGTTTTTGGAATGCAAAAACCATTATTGAAAAAGACGGCAAGCAGAAGCTTATTCTGAAAAGAAATTTTCTGGGGAGCAAGGGAAACATCGAATTTAAAAATGGAAGTCTCTATTCCTGTAATATCAGAAACTCTCCTTTAGCTCAACTTTCGTTTTTCAACATTGACGAAAAGGAAGTTCTGTATTACAAACTGGAAGCAACACTGAAACCAAAAACTGTTTTGAATATTGTTGACCATTCAGTAAATGAAAACGAACTTCTGATGCTGATAATTTTAGGATGCTATTCTTTTAAGGGAATTGTAAAAGAAAATGACGACTCTGATTTAATCGTATTGGCGGCAGGTGCATAAACTCCCTGCTGGCGAAAATTTGTAATTTGTGTCTTGCCGGAAACGGCAAAAACATATAGTGGAATCAACACATTTCATTTCAGTAGTTTTATTCACCCGTTGACTCGAAGTCAACGGGTGAATATTTTTCAATACCTGAGTTTTACTTCTTTCCCAGCGAAAACAAAAACTCAACACCGCCGGTGTAACTGTTTCGTACAGAGATTTCGCCTTTGTGGAGAGTTACTGCATTTTTAACAATGGCCAAACCCAGTCCGGTGCCGCCCATTTCGCGGGTGCGCCCGTGGTCAACGCGGTAAAAACGTTCGAAAATGCGGGGCAGGTGATGTTCAGGAATACCGGCGCCGGTATCGGAATACGAAAAATAGTAGTAATTATCATCTTCGTGGTAAACCCTTACATTGATTTTAATGCCCGATCCACCGTAATTAATTGAGTTTTCGACAAAGTTCTGGAATATGGAAAACAGTAGCGACTCGTTTCCCTGGATGATTGTTCTTTCAGATACTTCACTAATAAAAAGGATATTCTTTTCGTTTATTCGATTGGCAAAATTTTCGTAAACCTCGTCGATTAAAGTTTTAATGTCGATGGGTTTAAACCTGAACAAATCGCCTGCGTCTTCAATGTTGGTCAACAACGAAACATCGTTAATTAAATCGGTAAGCCGCTCCGACTGTAAAAATGCTTTTTCGAGGAAATATTTTTGTTTTTCTTCGGGCAGCGGCCAGCTTTCGATCATAGTTTCCAGGTAGCCTTTTATCGATGCCAAAGGCGTTTTTAGTTCGTGTGCAATGTTCGAGGTGAGCTGCTGTTTCATTAGCCTTCGTTTTTCGAGGCGGGTGATATCTGTAATCATTATCTCAAAACTTTTATCCAAAAAAATAATGCTTTGGATTTTAAAAAACTTTTCGCCTTTCGAAATTTTATAGTCGAGCTTTAGCAAAGATTCAGGGTTTATTATTGTCTGTTCTTTTGAATTTTTTCGGATGAATTTATTCAGCGCTTTAAATTCTTCCAATTGAAAAATACTTTCAGGAGATTCGATCCTGTTGTTTGAAATGATATTGATGTATTGAATAAAATACCTGTTCGACAAGGTTTTTTGTTTATTGGGAGAAAAAAATGCAATCCCTTCGTTTAAAGCATTTAAGTGGTTTAACAGCTTTTCGCGTTCGTTCGTTAAATCGTCTTTGGCCTTTTTGAGGTTGTGATAAATGTTGATGATTTGAGTGCCGATAATTCCAAGTTCATTTTCGGGCAATGTAATTCCCGGCTCAATCAACTCGTTATTTCCGGCTTTTACAGCAAAGTCGCGTAATTTGGTAATGGCATCGCCCAGCCGGGAAGTAAAAAAGTAAAGTGTAATCCCGATTGAAGTAAAAACAAAAAAAAGGATAATGATAAAGAACCTTTCGGCTTTCAGAAAGTTTTGAATTTGCAAATCGTAAACAACAGCGGTTCGGATAAAATAGTCGGGATATTTTTTTGCATAATAGTAATACGCTTCCTGCGTGGTTTCTGATCTGCGGATGTTTGAACCTATTTTTTGTTCAATGGCCTTAACTATTTCGGGGCGGTGGAGGTGGTTCTCCATTTGCAGGTAATTTTTAACCGAACTGTCATAAAATACCGAGCCATCCAACGAAACCAGTGTTATTCTGATGTGGGCCTGCGGAATGATGGCTTTTAACTCACTTATCCGTTGAATGTCATTATTTTGAATCAGATTATTGTTGTGAACAAAACGATGGGTAATCTCGGTGATGTTATCGAGTGTGTTTTCGAGTTGACGGGTGCGGTAGATTTTTTCGCGCTGATAACTAAATATCAGTATTACCGTGGTAAATATCAAAAACACCAACGTGAAAAAGAAGAATATTTTCCCTCTGAATGAATTACGGATAAAGTGCAGCAATTTTCAAATTTTATTATTCCTTGTTTGTAAAGCAGTAGCCGTAACCCGATTTTCCTTTGATGTTATCGCTGTATCCGCCAATTTTTTTCCGTAAACGTGCTATGTTCACATCCACGTTCCGGTCGGTAACAATTACATCGTAGCTCCATATATTTTTCAGTATTTCCTCGCGACTGATGTATTGCCCCAAATTTTTGATCAGCATCACCAGTATTTCATATTCTTTACGGGTAAGGTTTATACTTTCGCCATCAATTGAAATTTCCTTTTTCTGTGTATTTATTTTCAGATCTTTAAAAACAAATTGGTTTTCTTCCTTCGCCGTTTTCACTCCTCTTTTTAGAATGGCTTTAACACGGGCGATTATCTCTTTTATCGAAAATGGTTTAGAGATATAGTCATCGGCGCCCACGTTAAAACCGGTAAGTATGTCGTTTTCTTCGGTTTTCGCCGTGAGAAAAATAATGGGAACTTCCAGTTTTTTTTCTTTACGAATAACATTGGCAACTTTAAAACCTGTTATCCCGCTCATCATAACATCGAGCAAAATCAAGTCGTATTCTTCAAGTGGTTTTTTTAAGGCATCCTCTCCCGAATGCACAACATCGATTAAATATCCTTCGCTTTCAAGATTAAACTCAAGAATTTCGCATAAATCCTTTTCGTCATCAACAATTAGTATTTTCTGATTTCTTTCCATTTTCAAAAATGATTCGTTTGTAACAATAAATTAAGGTTAGTAAACAATTTCTTAACAAATGACAATGACTTAATCACTTTCGATTAATATAACCTAACCAAAAGTTATTGATTATTGAATATCAGTAGTTTTCACCCATTAAAAAAGTATAAGTATATTAAAGTTATTACAATCTGGTTACTAATTTATTAAATATTATTAATTTATATTTGCAACTTTAAATTTTCTTCTCGAAAAATGATCGTCAAAAACCTGTTTGTACTAATCATCGTACTCCCTTTTTTTAGTTACTCTCAAGACACAAGTTTTGTTTCTTCGGGTAAACCATTTGCTACTATTTATGCCAATTTTCACAAAGGTATTATTGGTGCAGCAAAAGATGAATCAGCATTTGAACTTGTTCGCGGATACTTGGGTTACGAATACAATTTCAGTCCGGTGTTTTATGCAAAAATCAATTTGGATGTGGGTAGTCCCGATGATCTATCGCCTTACGAGAAGGCACGTAGGTATGCCTATTTTAAAAATGCTTATTTAAGGTATGTGGATAAAGGACTCACCATCGATTTTGGATTGATTGACATGCGGCAATTTAAACAGCAGGAATCAGTTTGGGAGCGACGCTACCTGATGAAAACCCTGGCTGATGAATATCAGTTGGGGCAGTCAGCCGACCTTGGCATGAATGTTAATTATAAATTTAACAACTGGATTGATGTTGATTTCACCGTTTCGAATGGCGAAGGGTACGGTAGTATTCAAATGGATGACTTTTTTAAATATAGCTTTGGACCAACTATTACATTGCCAAAAAATTTTATATCGCGCGTTTTTTACGAATTCACCAAAAAAGACATCACCGAAAATACACTTACCCTTTTTACCTCATACGATTACAACAAAATATGGAATGTTGCAGGTGAAGTAGTTTTGCGGAATAACGACAAATGGAAGGAGAATCACAATATTTTTGGCTGGTCGGTTTATGCAAAATACAACTTTACAAAAAAATACCAGCTTTTTGTCCGGTACGACCGTGTAACCTCCAATATAATTGAAGGTGATATCAACCCATGGAACCTGGCCAAAGATGGAACAGCGCTTGTTACGGGAATCCAGTTTCAGCCCATCAGTAAAATAAAAATGGCGCTCAATTACCACGACTGGTATCCGCTGGCTGCCAATATGGAAAGCGGTGGTTTTATTTATTTCAACCTGGAAGTAAAACTTTAAACCACGCATCATGAAAAGAAGTTTTATTTTGATTCTTACATTTATTTTAATATTAGCCGGCTGCCGGAAAAGCGATTACGAACTCGAAACCAGCGGCAGTAATATTGTTGACAATGGAGCCGGAACCGGAACCGTTTCATGGACAAAAGACAAAGAATACATAATTGAAGGTTTTGTTTTTGTAAACGACGGGCAAACATTGACCATCGAACCAGGAACCGTTGTGCGGTTTAAAGCCGGCGAAGGAGAAAATGCGAGTGCGCTTATTGTAGCGCGCGGTGGAAAAATAAACGCCCAAGGAACAGCCGATGAACCCATTATTTTTACTGCCGAATCAGACGACTTGATTCTTTCTGTTGAAAAAGAGAAACGGGGTTTGTGGGGAGGACTTATTATTCTGGGGAATGCCCCGATTAATGTAAAAGGCGGCCAGGCGGCTATCGATGGCATTCCTTTTTCTGAACCTCGCGGTGTTTTCGGCGGGCCCGATGAAAACGATGATTCGGGTGTTCTGAAATATGTTTCAATCAGGCACGGTGGAACAAATATCGGCGATGGCAACGAAATCAATGGTCTTACACTTGGTGGTATCGGGAGCAAAACCATTATTGATTATGTCGAAATTATTTCGAATGAAGACGATGGAGTTGAAATTTTTGGTGGTACGGTAAACCTTAAACATATTGTTGTTTCGGGTTGCGGTGATGATGCATTCGACTATGATTTAGGCTGGAATGGAAAAGGCCAGTTCTGGCTTGCTGTTCAGGCTGAAAACCTGGGCGACCAGATTATTGAAGCTGGGGGCGGAACCGATCCGATAATTGGTACACCTTTTTCGCTGCCCAATATATTCAATGTTACCCTTGTTGGCAACGGAAATAATGGCGATGGCGGATGTATGAAATTTGCCAATTATGCCGGAGGAATTCTGGCCAACTCGGTTATTGTAGATGACAATCACGGTATTTTGCTTGAAGTGACTGATGCCCAGCATGACAGTTACGCGCAGTGGCTACAGGGTAAACTGGTTGTGAAAAACAATGTGTTTTATGATGTGGCTGCTTCAACCCCTGCTACAGTTTTTACACTTACAGGTTTTTACTCACCATTACAGCAAACATTGTGGGCCAACAGTTTTGTGACATTAAAAAACGAGTTCTCCAATCCGAACATGGATTGGAAAAATGGTGATTATATTCCGGATCCGAAAATACAGGGGAACATGGCTGCATATCCTGATTCATGGTTTCAGACTGTGAATTTTAAAGGCGCTTTTGGCGAAAGTAACTGGATAGAAGGTTGGACTTTACTGGAAGAATAAATAACAGGCTGCCTTTCAAATGAAATAGCAACCTGTAAGTAATTAATTTTATATAAATGAGCTGTTTTATTCTGGTTGATTTATCCGTTTTGAACAGGGCTTCTTTCTGCTTTTTTAAAGCAATAAGATCGTATAAATTTACAAATGATAAAGTAAAAATGCTTAATTATAAGCCATTTCTGCCTGTAATTGATTTTGGCTGTTTAGCATATTAAAGGCATTCAGATTAAAATAATGCTGAGCTTCGGAATAGCTCGAAAAATTACCAAATATTGCCAGTATTTTAATTCTTTGTTCCAAATTATCAGCAAGTTCCATAAATTCATCAATACCTACTTCTTCAATTCCGTTTGTAAATATGGTATTCGAATCATAATCGTACGAAAAATCTTCATGTTCGGCCAAAATCCATTTTAGGGTTGTATCAAATGCAAAATCGGATTTTTTACAAGAGAACAATACAACCATTTTTCCGCTTGACAGGCCATAAAAGTAAACCGGCAACTGTGTTGAAAAACAAGTATTTAAGGATTCGTAAATCAATTGTATTTTTGTTTTCATGACATTTTATTTGATTATCGAAAAATACAATGAATTCAAACAATTCAGGATGAAAAATAATTAATGTTCTGTTACAGGAAGTTTAAATTATTGTTTAATCATGATTAAATATGCTAACAATAAAATTAAACAAAGTTCAGGAATTCAAATAACCAATATATTGATGCCGCTAAAAGCATTGAAACAGGTATAGTCAAAATCCAGGCAACGAGTAAACTCCTCGTAATTCCCCAGCGAACAGCAGAAATGCGTTTTGTTAATCCGACTCCCATAATGGCTCCCGTAATTGTATGGGTTGTGCTGACCGGGATACCGAATGCTTCTGTACCAAATAACATCATTGCACCCGCTCCTTCTGCGGCAACTCCTTCAAAAGATGTTAATTTGGTGATTTTACTTCCCATTGTTTTAACGATTCTCCACCCTCCCGATAAAGTGCCCAAAGCAATAGCAGTATGACAGCCGATTACAATCCAAAACGGAATATGTTCAATTTTTCCTTCGGGCGTAAACGTAATATGAGCCCATTGAGGGATTTCTGTCATATCTCCTTTATAGTAAAAAACGAGAATGGTTGCTGTGATAATTCCCATTACTTTCTGGGCATCATTTCCTCCATGTCCCAAACTAAACATGGCCGATGAGAGTAACTGTCCCCATTTAAACCAGCGTTTTAATTTGAAAGGATTGAAACTTTTAAAAATCCATAAAAGTGCAATTGATAAAAAATAGGAGAGCAACATTCCAATCATTGGGGCTAAAAAAATAAAAGCTGCAATTTTTAGTATTTTACCGGTGTGTACAATTTCCCAACCACCAAAAGCAATTGCAGCTCCTGCAAAACCACCAACCAGGGTATGTGACGAACTTGATGGAATTCCTAAATACCATGTTATTAAATTCCAGATTATGGCAGCTATAAGGCCAGCCAAAATAACCTGCAGGGTTATTGAATTTGTATCAACTGTTTTCGCAATTGTATCGACAATGTTCAGTTTAAAAACCAAAAAGGCGATAAGATTAAAAAATGCTGCCCAAACTACTGCTTTGAAAGGCGACAGTACTTTGGTTGAAACAATGGTTGCGATTGAATTTGCGGCATCATGAAAACCATTGATGAAATCAAAAACAAAAGCAAGAATAATTATAACAATTAATAATGTGAACATAGCTTGAAAATAAAGATTTTAGAAACAAAAAACAGACACGCGATTATGCGTATTTTACCAAAATTGTTTTCACAACATCCGAAACATCTTCCATTTTATTGGCAATTTTCTCAATGTTGAGAAGGATATCTTTTTGTTTTATGAGTTCAATAGCATCTTTCTCGTTATCGAAAAGACTTGAAATACCTAAATAAAAATACTTATCAACCCGTGATTCCAATTTATTTAAATCCTTACAGGCTCTAAGTGTTTTGTCGTTATTTTTAAAATTTTCAAGTCCGTTCACTGCTGTTTGAATTTGTTCACAACCCCTTTGAATTTCAGCAACCATATCTTTCATATATGCACTGAATTCGGTTAAACGGTAGTACTCCACTTTCCCTGATACACTGTATATTAAGTCAACCACATCATCGAGTGTGTTGGCCAGTTCATGTATATCTTCGCGGTCAAAAGGTGTAATAAATGTATTGTTTAAAGCATCAAAAACCTGGGTTGCTACATCGTCTCCTCTTTTTTCAATCGCCTTAATTTTTAGCCGGATAGCTTTTAATTCATCCGATGTTGAAGAATTGAAAAGGTTGTTCAATTCAACAGAAGCTTCAATACAACAGATTGCAGCCTCGTTAAACATTGCATAGAATTTTGTTTCTTTGGGAACGAAAAACTTCAGTAAATTGGATAAATTCATGATAACAATATTAATGTATTGAAATTTGGTTTTTTGTTTAAAATATAGTTGTTATAAAAATACAAAGATGGGAAAAAGCATTAAAAATAAATATTAAGAATTGATTAATAATATGTTACAAAAACAATACGGTTTTATTGTTTTGATGCAAATTTTATTTTTGGTTTTAAAACCTTTCACAATAAATTATGGTACTAATTTTAAAATATACAAGACTTTTAAGTTTATGTTATGCTGGTTAAAACATTCTTCAACGAATTATTATTAAATAATTTTGAAATTCTGACTTTTCTTTTCCGAGCATCATAATTAAAATTGTCCTGCACCACTAAAATCCCTTTTGAAAACCAGACAATACATAATCCCTTTTGGAAATCAAGGAAATGAAATGTTGATTATCTCAATTGTGCAGATTTCTTCTACTAACCAGAGAATTACAACCGCATTTAACTGTGGCGGCTTCTACTCCGAATGAATCTCAGCCTGAAATATTTGAAATAAAACGATTAAAGTGTTCCAAAAATTCGCCGTTAAAATTACTTTCTGTAAGCCGGGTATACATTACCAAATCGGCATCCTGTTTTTTGTTGTCGGGTAGCAGTAACGCAATTGGCAAAGCCTCGCAGCGTGTACATTTTTCGGCAAACAAATTTTCAACTTTTTTAAAAACCAGGCCATGACCAAATTTCTTTTCCCTTATTTCGTAACTGCTTCCACAGCAGGTAACAAAAATGAGTTCTTTGATCTGTTTTTTGTATTTTAATGAAAATGCTTTTAAAGGCTCAATAAATTTACCCATCCATATCGGGCCACACAAAATAACCCTGTCAAAATCTGCAACATTATTTTTGAGTTTTTTAATGCCCAGACTCAAACCCAGCATTAACAGGATATGTGCATTTATCCGGGGCCTTATTTCTTCAATTTCGGCGTTAATTTCCTGTTTAATTTTATATGCAAGAAACTTGTTGCTTCCTGTTTTGGAATAATAAAGAACAATTGATTTTTTCATTTTATAGAATTATATTCAGGATAAACTAAAATCCTGAAATTAATTTTCCTACCTCGTCCCACGAAATATATTTATAGTTCTGACTTTTCTTTTTCCTTCCATCGTAATTAAACCCATCCTGAACTACCAGCATTCCTTCGGGAAAGCCCGGCAATGCAACAGTTGTTATGTCCAATCCGTCGGTTTCTTCAACACCATCAAAAGCGCCATCAGTAATTCTGAAACTGCCCAGGTAATTGTTTTCTCCCTGTCTTTCAAAAATAGCGTACGAAAAATTCCCCTGCGATGATGCAACCAGGTAGCCGTTTACGCTGTCGGTTGTGTAAATGGCCAATCCTTCAACGTCATATTTTATATTTGGATTTTCTTCTGAGCTTTTTGGTATGAGTTTTCCTTCGGTTGAACCATCGGGTTCGGCATCAAACTTCCAGATCCCGGCCTTCTCCTCGCCAATGTAAAGGATTCCGGTTTCGTCGTCGGCGACCATTCCTTCAGTTTGCGTACCAAGTTTAAATGAACGGACAAGTTTTGCATCCACTTTATTTTCAGCCGCAGTTAGTTCGTATTGTTCCACTTCGCCCGATTTGCCGTTTACAAAAACATAAAACAGCCCGGTTTTTTTACTTCGGTACATGCACAAACCATACACTTCATCGCTCATTTTCGATTGAATTATGCGGCTGTGAATTGAATCAAGCTCCCCGTTTTCGGTAATGGTGAACAGCGAAAGCGACTGCATGGTGCGGTTGCTGGCAGCCAGAATACCGATGGTGTCGCCATTCAAAGGAAATCCGGTGCGCAGGTCGCAGTTGTTCATATCGCCGACAGAATAATAGTTGAGTTGTTTCCCGGTTAAATCGTAAGTTGCCAGTCCACCTTTTTTGTCGGTTCCAATAATTACTGATTTTTCGATGTTTTCAGGATGAATCCAAATGGCGGGGTCATCGGCCGAATCGTCGTTTTTACCTTGTGGTGTTGGTTCTGTTTCGATACTTGCGGTAACCAGATTGTTGATGTGTTCGCCTGCTTTGCGCGAACCTTCGGCTGGCCTGTTACAAGAGTTTGTAAAAAACGCC